>Ga0116215_1000135_pt1 | contig 57823 bp, 53 predicted proteins | sample Sb_taG_7_FD_89698 | JGI IMG/M metagenome (GOLD analysis project Ga0116215, IMG submission 89698) | Peat soil microbial communities from Weissenstadt, Germany - Sb_50d_2_FS metaG | ecosystem: Environmental > Terrestrial > Soil > Wetlands > Peat | place: Germany: Weissenstadt | collected 2010-09-21
GAAGCTCGTCGGCGGCTGGCCGAACCGGATCGGCGAGGACATCGTGCTGACCTGGCGGATGCTGCTGCAGGGCGGACGCAGCGTGTTCGAGCCGACCGCGGTCGCGTTCACCGAGGCGCCCGCGGACTGGCTCGCGTTCGCGCGCCAGCGCCGGCGCTGGGCGCGCGGGATGATCGAGGGACTGCGCGACCACGGCTTCGGCATGGTCAAGCAGATGAATTTCTACTCCCACTCGGTCGCCGGCAACTTCCTGTTCCCGTTCCTCGACGCGAGCTTCACGCTCGCGTTCATCCCCGGCGTCGTGCTGGCCGCGACGGGCAACTTCGCGATCGTCGGGCCGATGACCGTGATGGTGATGCCGCTCAACGCCCTGCTCGGCAGCGTCATGTTCTTTCATCAGCGCCACGTCTTTCAGAGCGTGAACCTGCGCGTGCGCAAGAACAAGCGCGGGCTGCTGTTCTACTTCTTCTGCTACCAGTTCATGATGTCGCCGATCTCGCTCGCCGGCTATCTGCTCGAGGCCACCCGCGCACGCCGCGCCTGGTAGCCCTACGCGCGCCTACGCGCGGTAGGGGTCGATCACTTTGTGATCACAGCCGACCAGCTTCCAGGGGCGGTTCTGGGGCAGATAGCGCATCACGAAGGTCTTCAGCCCCGGACCGTCGCAGAACACGACGCCGTGACCGTAGACCAGCGCGAGGTGGTCGTTGCCACCGCCGGTCCAGATTTCGTTGTATCCATGGCTCGAGTAGATCCAATCGTCGCCAGACCCACCATGGAGCCGATCGACCTGGCTTTCGGATTGGCCTCCGGGGTGATAGTCCCCCCAGATCACATCTCCGTCATCGCCCCCAAAGATCGTGTCGTTGCCGTACCCACCGAGCAGCCAGTTGTGCACGTGCTCGAGACCGACGAGCGTGTGACTGCGCCCAGCAGGGCCCTTGTCCATCTTCAGGCATTCCTCTGCTGGCCAGCCCGCATGATTCGCCTCCGCGACCCTCGCCCGCGGCATCGCGGCGGTGCGGGCCGCTTCTTCGCGCGCGGGACAGAACGCCACGTATAGTCCACGATCGTCGTCCCGTGCGTCCCGCGCTGTTAGGGCTGAAGCTTCGGTCGAGGATCGCGGCGCCGCCGCTGCCCACGCTCCACCCAACGCCGTCGCGCAGCAGCAGCAGAGCGCCAGCATCGCCGGCACCCACCGGCATGGTGCTCTGTGAGTAGGCCGGAGCATGTACATCCAGGCTAGCGAGCGCCGAGCGCGTACCGTGCCTATCACTCCCAGCGGGAGGCATCTCGGCTCCCGGTTTTGTGACCGCCTCAGCAGAGTTGACGTAGACTCGCGTCACTGATGAACACGCTCAGTGCGAACACGGGATGGGAGCGTCTCTTCTGGCTCGTATTCGAGCGCTCGACAAACTCGATCGCCCTGCTCGACGACCAGCGCGGCATCGTTGAGGTCAACGATGCCGCGGTCGCGCTTCTTGGCGGGACCCGCCAAGAACTGACTGGCACGTCGATGGCTGACCTGATCAAGCCCGCGGAGCGGTCTGTGGCGGCGAGCGAGTGGGAGGCGTTCCTGGGATCCGGCGAATACTCGGGAACCCGAGCGCTGGTCAGGGCCGACGGGTCTGAGGTGCGGATCGACTTCGCGGCGCGGACGGCGGTGATTGACGGCAGACGGCTGGCTATCTATGTGATCGCCCGCGACGATCCTGCATGTTTGCCGTCCCCAGCCCTGGCTGGCGAGCTTCCGCTGACGAACCGTGAGCGAGAGGTCGTCACTCTGATCGCGCTCGGAGGAGAGACAGCCGAGATCGCCGAGCAGCTGCACATCTCGCCCGAGACGGTGCGAACCCATATCCGCAACGCGATGTCGAGGCTCGGCGCGCACACCCGCGCGCAGCTCGTGGCGATCGCTCTGTGCACCGATCAGACGGTTCACGGCTCCCAGCTCGCGGGGGAATAGCTTCCGAAAAATCCCCCGTGTGCGGTATCGAGAGCGGCTCACCGGCGACCGAGTATTAAGCCATGCCCTTCGCGCTCCCTGCTAGTCGGCTCGAGCAGGTCCGGCAGACGTTGCGCGAGGAGCGCAACCTGCTCGAGGTTCTGCTCGACAGCGTCAACGTCGCCGTGGTGGCCTGTGACGCGGACGGCCGGGTGACCCACGTCAACCAGCGCACACACGAGCTGATGAGTGGCGCCTGCTCGACGGGCTTGGATCCAGAGGGGTGGATCGAGGCGCTCCGGCCGCGCACGGCACTGGGTCTGCCACTGGAGCTCTCAGACCTACCGCTGGTGCGGGCCGTGCGGGGCGAGGTGGTCCGTGATGTCGACGTTCTGATCCAGACCGATGTCGGGGAGATGCTGCTGAGCACCAGCGCGAACCCCGTGGAAGATAAGGAGGGCAGGCGGCTCGGAGCCGTCGTGGTGTTCGAGGATGTGACCGAGCGGCGCGCGCGCGAAGCGCAGCTGCGGGACGAGCTGCGGGACGTGGGCCTGGCGATCGAGGTCGAAGAGGCGATCGATGCTGGGCGCCTGCTGCTGTACGCGCAGCCGATAATCGATCTCTGCTCAGGAGCGACCGTGATGGAGGAGCTCCTGCTGCGAATCCGCTCAGCCGACGGAACGGTCTCCGGCCCGTGCGGCTTCCTCGGCGCCGCCGAGCGCTACAGCACGATCACCTCGCTTGACAGCTGGGTCTTCGAGCAGGCGGCGCAGCTCGCGGGGCAAGGCCGCCCGGTGACCGTCAACGTATCCGCGCGCACGGTCGGCAGGCCGTCGTTTCTGGAGGTCGTGGAGCACACGCTCGAGCGCAACAGCGTCGAGCCATCGTTGATTACATTCGAGATCACCGAGACCGCGATCGTCTCCGACATCGTCAAGGCATCTCGATTCGCCGAGAGGCTCGACGCGATTGGCTGCCACTTCGCGCTCGATGACTTCGGCACGGGCTACGCCGCCCTCACCTATCTCAAGCACCTTCCAATCCAGTACTTGAAGATCGACATCGACTTCGTCCGCGACCTCGCCGAGAACCCACGATCGCGCGCGGTAGTGTCCGCGATTGTCACGCTCGCGGCGGGCTTCGGCCAGCGCACGATCGCCGAGGGCGTCGAGAATGCGGCCACGCTCACACTCCTGCGCGAGCTCGGAGTCGACCTGGCTCAAGGATTTCACATCGGCAGGCCCGCGCCGATCGCCACAGGCGCGGACGGCTGAGCCATTTCAGCAGCACGCAGGGCCAGTCGCCGCTCCTCAGACATCGGCGGGCAGGTCGAAGTGCTCGCGCTGTGCACAGAAGCAAGAAGACTGACTGCTACAGAGAAGCAAGAAGACGCGGTCCCGGGCCGCTTTGAGGAACCCTCCTCGTCTCACCCGAAGGCCTAGACGATTCAGGTGGCGCGGCCTCACACCTCGGTGGCCTCGCTCTTTGCGGCTCGGTTCCGCGTCTGGGAGCAAGATAGGCAATGACGGGCGCCGATTGCAATACCCCCCGGGTGTGCCTTCCCGCACCTTCCGAGAAAAACGCACAGTGTCGACACCCGTGAGCTGACCCCAGATGCGGACTTCATCCTGCTCGAGGATGTCGGCCACGTGCCGATGCTCACCGGTGTGTCAACCGTCGGGTGTCGCGGGCAGCTTGGCGCCGAGCCGCGCGAGCACCTCGTCGCGGTCGGTGCCGTGCACCCGCAGCACGCGGTCGAAGTCCGCGCTGTAGACCTGCATCACGGCCACGAGCACGTCGCTCGTGCCAACCGTCCGTGCACCACGCTGGTGGGCAACCTCGACGGCAGACTCGGTGACGGCTGCGACGACGTCGCCACCATTCCCTTGCGCCGCGGTTCCTCGCTCGCCGCCGGCGCCCTGGCTGGGCGCTTCGAGCGGGGCTTCGCTCACTCCCAGCGTCTGCAGCGCGGTCCCGGCTTCGCCGTGCATGCGCAGGATCCGCAGCCAGCGCTCGGCCTCAGCCTCGGGTGAGCTAGCGAACGGCATCGCCGTGGATGCCATGCCCAACACCATCGTCGTGTCGGTGTCGAGCGCAGGGCGAGCGTTCATCGTGACATTCCAAGCGCGTGCGCCGCCTCCGGCGTTGGTGGATGAAGCCGCGCGACGTTGTGCTCGCGCAGTACGACCTCGGGCGGGCCCTCGCCGAGGTGCAACTCGATCACGACGCTACCGTGTCGCGCTACGGCGGTCTGCACGGAGCGAACAGCCTCACCCACCTCGCTGGGATCCACACCGCCGGCGAGCAGGAATCGCTCTGCCCGATCGTGCGCTGTCTCCCGGCGGTCGAGCTCGAGTTCCTCGACCTGCACGGTCGGCGCGCGTGGATCTCCCTCGATGCGCAGCAGGCACGCGGCCAGGTCGTCGGGGCGCTGCTCGGTCTCTTCGGCCACGCGGTCCAGCAGGCCCGACGCCGTGGCGTCGAGCGCGAGCTCCGCAAGCGTCCGTTCCAGGCGCCGTGTCCCGAACAGCTCGCCCCCAACCCTCGCCTCGATCACGCCGTCGGTGTAGAAGCAGGCCAGCGACCGCCCCGGGATGGAGACGATGGTCTGGCGCATCCCGGTCGGCTTGCCCACTCCGATCGGGGGCGACGAGCAGACGGTGATCGGCGCGATCGACCGCGTGCCGGCCACGACGGGCGGCGGATGACCGGCGCAGGCATACGTCAGGATGCGATCGCGCGGGTGATAGGTGGCCAGCACGACGGTGGCGAAGAAGTCCCCGAGCTGACGCTCCAGCACGGGAGCGGCTGTCTGCAGGGCGCTCCGGGGCGAAAGGCCGGTCTCGAGGTACGCGCGCAGCGTGAAGCGCACGAGCGAGGTGTGGGGCAGCGCCTCCCGGCCGTGTCCGGAGACGTCACCGACGATGACCGCGAGCTGACCGTCCTTGAGCGCGAACACATCGTAGAAGTCACCGCCTGCGCCGGGCCCGGATGCGGGCCGGTAGGCGGCGGAGGTGCCCACTGGACCAAGCCGGCCGGGGAGCACGGGCAGCAACGCGGCCTGCAACAGGCCCACGTCCTCGAGCAGTTCTCGACGTTGACGCGCCAGTCGCCGCGCGCGCAGCGCCACCAGGCGTGAGTTTGCTCCCAGCGCGAGCGCGAGCCCGGCGAGCAGGCCGATCAGGATCCAGGCCAGCGCCGGGACGACATCGATGATTCTGGTGACGGTCGTGACCAGCGGCGACTGGGCGTGGCGCTCCCGTGCGGTGGGTTTCGCTGTCCGCGCGCGCTTGGCCGGGGCCGCGGGCGCGCGTGTGGCCACAAGCCCGGCAGTGGGCGCGAGTCGGCTCGGAGCCAACGCTCCCGCGGCCGGGCGTCGCCTCGAGACTCCGGCCCGGTGCCGCCTGGAGCGGCGCGAGCGACCACCGGTCACCGTCGACTTCGACTCGCTGAGGATGTGCGGCGGTGTCGTCGCCGTGGGTGCCGTGGGTGTGATCGCAGTGGGAGCGACGAGCGCCGGAGCAAGGGGCGGTGCGAGGGAAGGGGCGGTCACGGTGACGGGCGCCGTGTTGGCCGCTGAGGCGCCCGCACCGCGAACGGGCTTGGAAGCTGGCAGCACCACATGCTTGGGCTTGGGCTCGTTTACGTTGGCATGTCTCCCTTTGTCCTCTGCTGGCCGCGACGCGGCGGGTGCCGTGACCGCTTCCCGTTTGTCTTCCTGTTTGTGTCCGCCTGTCGCTTGCGCTGGGCGATCGTCGTGTCGTGAGCCGCCCGCGCGGCCATCTGGTTGCCGCCCGCCTGCGGGGTCGGAGCCGCGATGCTTTGTGGGGGCGGACGGCGCCGAGCGCGGACGGGCAGCGCAGCAGGCTTCGGCCTCACCGCCACGTTCGGCGTGCGGCGGCAGGACGGCCGGCTTGTGTGGCGCCTGCGCCGGCCCGCTCGCCGCGGCCCGTTCGTGGATGGCTGGCTTGTGTGGCGCCGGCGTCGGTCCGCTCGCCGTGGCCCGTTCGTGACGCCCCTTCCCCACAGCGCCCTTCCCCGCGGCGGCCGGGGTCCGTGGCGAGGTGGCAACGCAGCAGCCTGCGTGCGTGTCGCCGTGTTCTGTTTGCGGCTTGGCGATCGCGTTGTGTGGCGCCTGAGTGTTGGGGGTGGGCCGAACGTGGTCTGGCTTCGCCATCGCGGCGGGCACCCAGGCCGAGGCAATGAGCAAGACAGCCAGCGCCAAACCCAGGAGCGTCTGGTGGGAGAGCCGGGTTGCGCTCGCGCTACTCGTCATCACCCGGTCGCGGCCTCGCTCCCCTGGGCAAAGACGAGCGCGTCGGCGAAAGTCGAGAAGATGTCGAACGTTCCATCCAGCCCAGTCAACTCGAAGATCCGCAGCACATCGGTGTGCGCGCACACGATGGCCAGTCGCGCAGGAGCGTTGGGGCTCCTCTGGACACCGACTAGCACGCCGAGCGCGGTCGAGTCGATGAACGTGACCCGCGAGAAATCGAGCACGACCTGGCTGTAGCCCGCGCCGAGCACGTCCGTCAGCGCCCACTTCAGCTTCGGCGCCGAGAAGAGCGCAAGCTCTCCCTCGACCGTGAGAACGCTCGTACGCCCGTCAAGCTCACGCTGGCTGACCGCAAACGCGATCGAACTCGGCTCTGAACTATCTGCGCGCATAGACAAGATTTCCTTCGGCGTGCGGACCCTGCTCTTGAGCGGTCCTCCTAGGATACTCGAACATACGTCCACGTCGCACAGGATCGCTGCGTACGTATGCGAAGAGCGGCTCCGGCACCATGATGTGGTCCGGCCTGCGGTCGGGGGGACTCACCTTCGCCGGCCATGTGGCCGGCTCCGGCACCATGATGTGGTCCGGCCTGCGGCCGGGGGACCCACCTCCGCCGGCCATGTGGCCGGCTCCGGCACCATGATGTGGTCCGGCCTGCGGCCGGGGGGACCCACCCGTCCAATTGTCAAACATGCGCCGTAGTACGCGCGACTGACTCCACGAGGAGGACGTGGGTCGGCGGCGGACGCATCAGGCACGCCACCATGCGTTGCCGGCGCTGGGCATCCTGTTTGTCAGGAGGAGGAGGACCGCATTGGTGTGCAAAGAGGTTTAGGCTCTCCTCGGCTGGGGCGGAGTCCATCGGACGCGGCAGCATGCTCGTTGCCTGTTGGCGGATCGCCGCGCCGTACTGATCAGCCTCCGAGGGATGGGCTCCACGCCTGTTCTGCGGCCAAACGAAAGGACCACCAGGATGTCGTATCGCTTGAACTCTCGCGCGCCCCTTCGGGCTGTGCTCTTCGTCGCGCTCCTCGCCGTAGTCGGCGGAATCCTCGCCGCCGGCTCCGCGCAGGCAGCGCCGAGCCTTCCCACGCTCACGCTCTCGATCACCAAGTCCTCGATCACGGTTGGGGGCACCACGCAGTCGGGCGCGGTCAACGTCGTCTCGACTGCCACGGGCGTCAAGGAAGCGAACGTCATCCTGGCGCTCCTGAAGCCTGGCGCGACCTTCGAAGAAGTCGAAGCCGCCATTCAGAAGGCCCATGGCGACACCAACGTGGTGGACAAGTACGGCTCGCTCGTGTTCGACGCCGAAGTGACTCCCGGCCAGACCAGCGAAGTCCAGACGTACCTGCAACCCGGCCACTACGTTGCCGTCCTCCCGGGAGGAGAAGGCAAGGGATCGAAGGCGCACGCGCTCTTCACGGTGACCGCCGCCGCGGCCCCGGTCGCGCTGCCCACGCCGGAAGCCACGATCCGCTCGATCGAGTTCGGCTTCCGCGGGCCGAGCACGCTGCACGACGGCGAGCTCGTGCGCTTCGAAAACGAAGGCTACCTCGTGCACATGGACGTCGCGGCGCCCGTCAAGAACATGAAGGCCGCCAAGCAGGCCGTCAAGGACCTGCTCGCCGGCAAGGAAAAGGCGGTTGAAAAGCTGATCTCAGGGCCCCCGGCCGGTTTTGCCGGGCCCCTTTCACACGAAGCTTTCCAGCAGGAGACGATCACCGCCAAGCCCGGCATCTACGTCGAGGTGTGCTTCATGGACACCCAGGACGGGCGCAGCCACTCCGTGCTCGGCATGGAGCGGATCATCAAGATCGTCAAGTAGCCACCACGCAGTCCACCGTCGCGGGCCCGTCCCGAACCCACGGGGCGGGCCTTGACGCCATGAGTTGGTCCGGCCTCCGGCCGGGGGGGGCCCACCTCCGCCGGCCATGTGGCCGGCTCCGGCACCATGATGTGGTCCGGCCTCCGGCCGGGGGGGCCCACCTCCGCCGGCCATGTGGCCGGCTCCGGCACCCCTAGCACGCTGACGATCGATCACTAAAGAAACTTGCGCTCCAGCGCTTGAAAGAACGCCTTTGCAAGGCGTTCGAAGTCCTTCGCCGTCAGGCACCCGAATGCTGGTATACGGCTGTGTTCATGGCATCGCCTCCGGCGGGTGCGGTGGGCGGAGCATGAGCCGCAGCGGCGGGCTGCCACCGACGCGCAGCTCCTTGATGTGTTGGAAGCCCAGGCGCTCATACAGCGCGGCGCTGCGCTCGCTGGAGGCCTCGAGGTAGGCGGGCAGGCCCTCCAGGTCGCAGCGCTCGAGCGTCGGACGCATCAGCGCCGCGCCGAGACCCTTGCCCTGCATGTCCGGGTGCACGCCGATGTCTCGAACGTAGTAGTGGGGCTCGCGGGGCTTGCGCGTGTGACGCCACTCGATCGCGGCCCCCATCCTCGCCGCTCTGGACAGATGAATCCCGAAGGCGCTGCCCTCCATCAAGGTGGCATGCGGGGGCGCACGCCACGCGCCGGGCGGCAAGCTCAGCGCCGCGCCGGAGAGATCGCTCGTCGTCCACACGCGCCCACGCGGCAGTGTGTAGTGGCGCAGCTCGATCGCAAAGTAGCGACGCAGGCGCGCACGTCTCTTGCTGTCCTCGGGCATCAACCAACCGAACACCGGATCGTCAAAGAAAGCCTCAGCCAGCACTGTCGTCAACCGTTGGACGTCCTCCGCGGTCGCCTGGCGCAGCGCGGGAGCGGCGAGCCGGCGCGACGGTACATCGCTGATAGCGGTTGTGGAGCTCTCACCCATCCTGGGCCGCTTGCCTTTCGGCTGGTGGCTCTTGCGAGGAGCTTGTAATCCCCTGGTCGGCCACGCTCGGGTTCTCGCGCACGAGCGCCTCGAACGCCTGGAATATGAGCACGAGCATGTCCCCGAACAGCCCATCGGGAACAGCGTCGGGATCGACCAGCTTCTCCAGCGCCAGACCGTTACCCAACGCGTTGATGAGCAGTCCCACGAACTCGCCCGCATCGGCGTTCGGTGGATAGCCGCTCCGCTCCGCTCCCTCCAAGGCCAAGCGGCCGCTGGCCGAGCGCAGGGCCGCAAACCGTCCAGCCAAACGCTCTCGAAGGGCCGGTTCGCGGATCGCGTAAGCCCAGAACTCGATCAGCAGGGGAAAGTAGTCGGGACGTTCGCGCAGTATCACCATCCAGTGATCCGCCGCTCCACGGGCCTGCTCCTCGATTGTCGCTCCATCAGCGACGATCTGCGAATAGTCGCCCACATCGGTGGCGATCCGCTCCTCGAACAGAGCGAGGAACAGGTCCTCCTTGCTGGCGAAGTTCGAGTACAGCGCGCCGCTGGTCGCGCCGGCCTCGCGCGCGATTTCCTCCACCGAAGCCCCATGAAAGCCATGACGGGCAAACACCGCTTCGGCCGCGTCGAGCAGGCGGCGGCGGGTGAGCGCCTTCTGCTCATCACGAAGGGATGGGCGGCGAGTGGCACCTGGCATAGTAATCATTATGTCAGATAGTATTGACTATGTCAAGTGGGCAGCTGTCGCCGTCTGCGCCCGGCCAGAAACCGGCCCGGTCTCGTCGGGCCTGCAAAGGCCAGTGACCGCCGGCGAGCCCTACGGGTTCTCGGGTGCCTGCTCGCCCTCGTGGTAGTCGACCGCGTCGGCCATGCGGAACATCGCGCGTAGCCCGCCGCCCTCTGGCAGACGCTCGAAGGCGCCGACCTTGCCCGAGTCGGGGTAGATCACGATGTCCGGGTCGCCGTTCGTGCTGAAGGCGAGGAAGCGCACCGTGTCCTCCGTGCGGTTGACGAGCTGATGGCCGCCGTGCTCGCCGCGCAGGAAGGCGACGACCTCGCCCTCCTCGAGCTCGCGCCAGCCCTCGGGCGTGCGCAGGCTCGGCCTGCCGTCGAGTACGAGCACGAGCTCCTCCTCGGCCAGGTGATGGTGGTAGGGATAGGCCGCTTCGCCGGGCGGCACCTCCCACAAGCTCAATCCCAGCCGCTCGCTGCCTCCCTGGCGGCTGAGGCGGGCACGCTGGCAGCGAAATCCCGGGTGTTCACGCGGCTCGTCGAAGATGGGCTCGTTGATGTTCGGCACGCGAAGAAGCCTAAGCGTCGTGCAGGCGGACACACGACCAGGGACAGCGTGCTGGCGCATTGGGCAGGGGCCGATCGAGCCGAGCTAGGATACGGGGGCCCTCGTGCCAGCACGGGATCGGCTGAGCGGCCGCACTCCTCTGATTGTCTTTGAAATCTAATCCTTCTCCGCTCTCCAGGCCTATCCAAATCCCAACAGATAGTGTAAGATGCAGTTTGTAGTGCAAGGATGTTTGCGCTGCGGAGGCTTGTCTACATTGGATCGAGACCTCTGGAGCCCGTCCGGTGGAGGTTTTCGGTCGACCGCAACTTTCGGTGTCATGGGGAGTCGAGACGGGGTATAGGAATCTGGTCTAGAGGGAGGTCGGTATGAGGTCGCACGCTCGCGTTTGGGTCTTGTCGCTGCTGGCAGGCGCAGCAATCGTCGTCGTATCGGCACCCGCGGCCGCCCAGGCCACGTTCGGCGTGGAAAGCTTCTTCGCGGCGAACTGCAAGGTTGAAGAACCATGCACGGCTGCCAGTACCGAAGCAAACCACTCAGAACTTTTTACCCAGGCGGCAGGCCACCCCGTAGCTGGAGTCACGGAATTCCGCCTCAAAACTCACGTCATACAGACAACGCCCTTTGAAGCTGTTGCCCCCGAAGGTAACGCGAAGAACATACGGACAAACGTGGCTCCCGGCGTCGCAACGAATCCTGAAGCAGTCACAAAGTGTTCAGTAGCGAACTTCATGGGGAAAGAAGAAGCGCCAGGATTCTTTACGGAACCAAAATGCCCCGAAAGCGAAATCGGCAAGCAGATCGTGACGATCGTCACCAAGATTCCTGCAGGGAAACCGTTTGAAGGTGATTATGCAAATGTAGAACTGGAAGGCAAGCTCTACAATCTCGAACAGCCTGAAGGGAGTGGTCTCGCATCGTACTTCGGTGTCGCGCTCAGCCTTGCGAAAGCGGGTTACCCAGGACTCTTTACCCACACGTTCCTCGAAGGCCACGTCGAATGGGGATCTGAATCACCGGAAGCTGGCAAAGTCGAATCCCAAGGCACGGGCAAGGCGGATTATCACGACTACTACGTGATCAAGAACGTCGCAGAAGGGCTGATCAAGTCACGTCTCATATTTTACGGAACAAAGGGAAATACTGGTAAGGGCGGATTTGTAACGAATCCGAGCAGTTGCTCAGGCACCGGACTGCAGACGACGACTGGAATTCGCCTAGAATCATATGTAGGTGAATTTGCCAATGCCAGCTACAGCGGACCTCTGGGCACCGAAGGCTGCAACGGCGCCGCGCCGTTCTTGGAAGTTCCTTTCAAACCGGAATTCAAGCTCACGCCGGAAACCACCCAGCAGGACAAGCCCGACGGGATAACGACCGAACTGACGGTGCCGCACGCTGAAAGCCCGACCAGCATCGACAGCTCCCAGCTCAACACGGCCACCGTCACGCTGCCCGAAGGCATGACGCTGAACCCGTCGGCCGCGGCGGAAGTCAAGAAGGCGTGCATGCCGGCGCAGGCGCGGATCCACAGCTCGACGTTCGGGGTGGAATGTTCGGAAGAATCGAAGGTCGGCACGGTCACGCTCGAAGTCCCGACGCTGCCGGCGAAATCGCTGACTGGGGATCTCTATCTCGGCGGCCCCGAAGGTGGGGGTCCAATCACGGCGCCGCCCTACACGATGTACCTCAACGCCGAATCGAAGCGCTACGGCGTGGATGTGCGCCTGCAGGGCTCGGTCATGCCCAACGAAACTACGGGCAGGCTGACCGCGACGTTCGAAAAGAACCCCGAACAGCCGTTCAGCGATGCGATCCTGAAGTTCACCGGCGGTGAACTCGCGCCGATCGCCAACCCGCTGACGTGCGGGGCTGCGAAGACGACCACGTCGTTGACGCCCTACACGGGCCAGCCGGCGGCGACGCCGTTCTCTGAATTCAACGTCGACAGCAACGGGTCGGGAGGCGCATGCTCCTCGCCGCTGTCGTTCGCGCTCAGCCAGAGCGCCGTCAACCAGTCACCGGGCTACGCGGGGGCGAAGACCTCGTTCACGCTCAACATCGGGCGCAACGAAGGCCAGCAGTACCTGTCGCAGATCAAGACGGTGATGCCGGCCGGTCTCGTCGGGCTGCTGCCGACCGTGACGCAGTGCCCCGAACCGCAGGCCGGCAAAGGCGAATGCTCGGGTACCAGCGAAATCGGCACGGTCAACGTGGCGGCGGGGTCGGGTCATCCGTACGGGTTCAGGGGGAACGTCTACCTGACAGGGCCCTACGGTGGCGCGCCGTTCGGGCTCTCGATTGTTGTGCCGGCGATCGCCGGGCCGTTCAACCTCGGCAACGTGGTCACGCGCGGGACGATCAACGTCGAACCGTACACAGCGCGCGTGGTCGCGACGAGCAACGTGCCGACGATCTACAAGGGCATCCCCCTGCGGCTGCGGGGCATCAGCGTCGAAATCAACAAGCAGGGGTTCCTGCAGAACCCGACCAGCTGTGGCACGCTCGCGACCGAAACGACGCTGACGTCGACGCTCGGCACGACGCAGAGCTTGTCGACCCCGTTCCAGGTCGGCGAATGCAACAAGCTCTCGTTCAAGCCCTCGTTCGGATCGGCGACCGGGGCGAAGACCTCGAAAGCCAACGGGGCGAGCCTGGAAACGACGCTCAACGTCTCGGCCGGCCAGTCGAACGTCAAGTCGGTGGTCGTGCAGTTGCCCAAGCAGCTGCCCTCGAGGCTGACGACGCTGCAGCAAGCGTGTCCTGAAGCCACGTTCGCGGCGAACCCCTACAACTGTCCGGGCGGCTCGTTCGTCGGGGGCGTCAGGGCCAACACGCCGACGCTCGCGGCGAAACTGAAAGGCCCGGCGATCCTCGTCTCGCACAGCGGGGAGGCCTTCCCGGACCTCGATCTGCTCCTCGAAGGCGAAGGCGTGCGCGTGATCCTGGTCGGCAACACGAAAATCACGAACGGGATCACGACCACAACTTTCGCGACGTTGCCGGATACGCCGGTTTCGAGCATCACCGTGAACCTGCCGATCGGCACCCACTCCGCCCTGACGGCCAACGGCAACGTGTGCGCGAGCAGGCTCACGATGCCGACGACGATCATCGGCCAGAACGGGACCACGTTCAAACAGCACACGACGATCAAGATCAAAAACTGCCCGGTGAGCATCGTCGGGCACAAGGTCATCGGCAACACCGCATACATCACCGTCCAGACCTTCGCCGCCGGGCGCATAAGCGGCAGCGGGGCGAACCTCGCGACCGTGTACCGCAGCCTGAGCAAGGCCGAGAAAACAGCCACGCTGAAGGTCCCACTCTCGCGCAGGGGACGGAGCAGGGGCCGCCCGCTGAGGACCCGCCTGCGCGTCGGCTTCGTGCCCAAGCAGAGGGGCGGGGCGAGATCGGCGGCGTCGATCACAGTGACATTCGGGTAGCTGTCCATCGCAGGGGGCGACCGCACGGCGCCCCTTGCGGCGCCGTCAGCCGCTGAGAGCGCCTATCAAAAGATCGGCACGTCCGGATACGCACCTGGACACGGCGCTGGACCACCGATAGAAGATCAAATGCGATCTCCTATCGGCCAGCAGATCCATGGATCTTCGATCGTCGCCACGTGACGGCTTGCACGTGCTGGGCGATCCCGGATGATCGGCAGCACGCGCTGCGCCGTCCCGCGTCGCCCAGCTTGGTCCATGCACGCCCCGACCGCACCGCCTATTTTGATAGGCGCTCATGGCGCGGGCAGATGCCCTAGATTGTTGGATGAGATGGACGTCATGGCGGGAGCGGGTACGGATACCTCTGCGGCGCCGTCAACTGACGGCGATCCTCTGCTGGCCGGCGTGCGGCGCCTGACGCTGCTCGCCGACAGCGCCACTGACTCAGAAGCGATTCTCCGTGGCCTCGCCCGCGAGCTGCTGTCGGCGCCGGGCGCCGAGGAGGTCCATGTCCATCAGCTGTCGGCGTCGAGCGCCGGGAAGGATCTGGTGGCTGTCTATATGTTCGAAGGCTACGGGCGGCTGAGCTATCTGCTGCCCCGCGGCGAGCGCTCGCCCGGCGTGAGCTGGGTGGCGAGCACCGGCCGGAGCCTGCTCGCCGCCGACGCGGATGCGCTCGCCGCCAGCGTTCCACGGCTCGTCCAGGTCAAGAGCACGCCCACCCCGACCAGTTGCGCGCTGCTGCTGGCGCTCGCTGAGCAGGGTCAGGTCGAAATGGTCGTGATGCTCGTGCGGCGCGTCCCCGAGGTCTTCGATGCGCACTCGATCGAGCTTGCGCGCACGCTCGTCGACCAGGCCGCCACGGCGCTGGCGCTCGTGCGCGCGCGTGCCGAGGCCGGCACGGACCCCGTCACCGGCTGCCTGAACCACCGCGCCATGCGCCGGCGTTTGGACGAGGAGATTGGCCGCGCCGCGCGCACGGGTGGTCCGCTGTCCTGCCTGCTGATCGACCTCGACAACTTCAAGCTCGTCAACGATCGACATGGCCACCAGGCCGGCGACGCGGTCCTGCGTGGGGTCGTGCAGGCGCTGGTGGGTGAGTTCCGCGCGTTCGACCGCGTCGCGCGCTACGGCGGCGACGAGTTCGTTGTGATCCTGCCGAACGCCGCCCTGCAGAGCGCCGCCGCCGCCGCCACGCGGGCGCTCGAGCGACTGCGAACGGTGCCCTACTTCGACTCGGGCGCGCAGCAGGGCGTCTCCGCTTCGATTGGGGTCGCCCAGTGGGAGGCGCCGATGGGAACCGATGAGCTGCTCGCAGCCTGCGACGAAGCCCTCCTGCGCTCAAAGCGCCAGGGCAAGGGCCGCGTCACACGGGCCTCCGCGTTGATCCGCTAGCCGCCCTCCTAATCGGCAAGAGCCCAACGCCTAACCAGGGCTTCGACAAGCCGCTGACCAAGGCGCAGGTGCTTGCCGCGGCAGGCCCCCTGATCAAGAGCTGATCGGGTTCGCGGGTTCAACATCCCACGCCACAGCCGTCGACGCGGACCCCGGAATGGATTCCGGGGTCCGCGTGTCGTTGAGCGAGTATCCGCGTCTCGCGTTCGAGCGCCCTTTGGGTCTGCGAGACTGAGGAAAGACACCCTGTAGACACCTGAGGATCGCCGGGAGATGCCGATGTCGGAGAAGAACAGCTTTGGCGCGAAGGGCGCGCTCGATATAGATGGACGCGAGTATGAGATCTTCCGGCTGGACGCGCTGCAGGAGCGTTTCGATGTGGCGCGCCTGCCGTTCTCGTTGAAGGTGCTGTTGGAGAACCTCCTGCGCACCGAGGGCAACGGCTCGGTCACCGCCGCGGACATCGAAGCGCTCGCGAGCTGGAACGCCAACGCACAGCCGAGTAAGGAGATCGCCTTCAGCCCGGCCAGGGTGCTAATGCAGGACCTCACAGGAGTTCCGGCCGTCGTCGACCTGGCCGCCATGCGCGACGCGATGGCCGACATGGGAGGTGACCCCGGCAAGATCAGCCCGCTGGTACCCGCGGAGCTCGTCATCGACCACTCCGTACAGGTCGACTCCTTCGGCACCCGTGAGGCCTTTCGTCTAAATGCCGAGCGCGAGTTCGAGCGCAACCAGGAGCGCTACACCTTCCTGCGCTGGGGCCAGGGCGCCTTCCGGGACTTCTCCGTCGTTCCCCCCGACACCGGCATCGTCCACCAGGTCAACCTCGAGTACCTCGCACGTGTGGTCTTCCCGCGTGAAGCCTCCGACTCGACTCCGCTGCAGGCCTATCCCGACACGCTTGTCGGCACCGACTCCCACACCACCATGATCAACGGCCTCGGCGTGCTCGGCTGGGGCGTCGGCGGGATCGAGGCTGAGGCGGCGATGCTCGGCCAGCCGATGTCGATGCTGATCCCGCAGGTGCTCGGCTTCCGCCTGCACGGGCAACTCCCCGAGGGCACGACTGCCACCGATCTGGTGCTGACCGTCACCGAGATGCTGCGCGAGCGCGGCGTGGTGGGCATGTTCGTCGAGTTCTATGGCGCCGGCCTGGCGGGCCTGCCGATAGCCGACCGCGCCACGATCGGCAACATGTCGCCTGAGTTCGGCTCGACCTGTGCGATCTTCCCGATCGACTCCGGAACGCTGCGCTACCTCGAGCTGTCCGGACGAGCTCCCGAGCAGATCGCCCTCGTCGAGGCGTATGCCCGCGAGCAGGGGTTGTGGCATGACGATCAGGCTGAGAAGCCAACCTTCACCGACACGGTGGAACTCGACCTCGGCTCGGTGCGCCCGAGCATCGCCGGGCCCAAACGCCCACAGGACCGCGTCGCGCTGAGCGACGCTCAGGACGCCTTCAGGGAAGCACTCAGGCAGTACGTGCCAAGCACAGGCGAGCAGGCCGACTCGCAGGACGAGGCGATCGCCGAGACCTATCCGGCCTCAGACCCGCCAGCCAACGGCAGTCCGGGCCACGGCGCGCCGGCAAGCTCGCCCTCCGTATCCTCCGATCCTGGCACGACCGTCACCCTGCCCCGTAACGGGACCGCCCGAAAGGTCAGCGTCGACGGCGCGAGCTTCGAGTTGGACCATGGCCACGTGGTGATCGCGGCGATCACCAGCTGCACCAACACCTCCAACCCCTCCGTGATGATCGGTGCCGGGATCCTGGCCCGCAACGCCCTCGCCCGTGGACTGCGTTCCAAGCCCTGGGTGAAGACCTCACTGGCGCCCGGCTCGAAGGTGGTCACGGAGTACCTCGACCAAGCGGGTCTCACCGAGCCTCTGGAGGCGCTCGGCTTCAACCTCGTGGGCTACGGATGTACGACCTGCATCGGAAACTCCGGTCCGCTGGCACCGGAGATCTCCTCCACGATCGACGCAGGCGACCTGGCCGTCGTGTCGGTGCTCTCGGGGAATCGCAACTTCGAGGGTCGGATCCACTCCGAGGTGAAGATGAACTACCTCGCGTCGCCTCCCCTGTGTGTGGCCTACGCGCTGGCAGGGACGATGGACATCGACCTCCTGGGAGAGCCCCTGGGAGAGGATCAGAGTGGCCAGCCGGTCTACCTCAAGGACATCTGGCCATCCGCCCAGGAGGTCGCCGACACGGTCGGGGAGGCCGTCCGGGCGGATATGTTCCGGCGCAGCTACGGTGAGGTGTTCGCCGGCGATGAGCGCTGGAACGGCCTCGAGGTCCCCGCCGGCGAGCGTTTCGCCTGGGCACGGGACTCGACTTACGTACGCCTGCCGCCCTACTTCGCGGGCATGCCGGCGCAGCCCGAGCCGGTGCGTGACATAGCCTCCGCGCGCGTGCTCGCGCTGCTCGGGGACAGCGTGACGACCGACCACATATCTCCGGCCGGCTCGATCAAGCGCGACGGTCCGGCGGGCGCCTACCTGCAGACCCAGGGTGTCGAGCCGCGCGACTTCAACTCCTATGGGGCCAGGCGGGGCAACCACGAGGTGATGGTGCGGGGCACGTTTGCGAACATACGTCTGCGCAACCTCATCGGCGGGGGGGTGGGCGGGCAGTCATCCCTCCCCGAAGGCGGCTACACCCGCTACTTCGGTGGTGATGTGGACCCCACCCACCCGGAGCAGATGACGATCTTCGACGCCGCCATGCGCTACATACAGGACGGAATCGAGCTGGTGGTCCTGGCGGGCAAGGAGTACGGCACGGGCTCCTCCAGGGATTGGGCGGCCAAGGGCACCAAGCTGCTCGGGGTACGGGCGGTGATCGCACAGAGCTTCGAGCGCATTCACCGTTCGAACCTCGTCGGGATGGGCGTGCTGCCATTGCAGTTCCCTGACGGCGAGAGCGCTCAATCGCTTGGGTTGACCGGCGAGGAGGTCTTCTCGATCACGGGCCTGGCCGAGGCGATGAATGATGGGGGCCCGCCCGCCCCCGCGCCGCCGCGCGAGGTCCTGGTGCGCGCTGAGCGCGAAGGCGCCGAGGCCGGCGGCGACGGTCCGGTGGAGTTCAATGCGCGCGTGCGCATCGATACGCCGCGCGAGGCGGAATACTTCCGCCATATGGGTATTCTCCAGTACGTCCTGCGACAGCTTCTCTCTACATGACCGATTCGGCGGGGGCGCCGCCGGCGGAGCAGGCGGTTGAGGGTGGCGTTCCGCAGGTGCTGCTAGATCTACTCGCCGCGCGCGGACCCTCGGGCTACGAGACTGCCCCCGCCGCGGTGTGGCGCGACGCGGCGAGCGCCTTCGCCGAGGTGAGCACCGATGTGGTGGGGACTCCCTTGGCGCGCGTATCGCCCAAGCATGGCTATGACAAGGAGCCGCGGCGTCTACTCGTGATAGGCCACATCGATGAGATCGGGCTGATCGTCACCCATATCGATGACGAGGGCTACCTGTGGTTTCGCGCTGTCGGTGGCTGGGACGCGCAGATCCTTGTCGGTCAGCGCGTGGTGCTGGACACCCGCGAGGGGACGGTCAACGGAGTGGTGGGCAAGAAGCCGATCCATCTGCTGCGCGAGGAGGACTCGAAGAAGGTCGCCGATATACGCGAGATGCACATCGATATCGGCGCGCGCGACGGTGATCAGGCACGCGAGCTCGTGCGGATCGGCGACGTCGCGGTCGTCGACACGGAGCCGGTGGAGCTCCCAAATGGGCGACTGGTATCACGCGCGCTGGACAACCGCCTAGGCTCCTATGTGGCGCTCGAGGCGGCGCGGTTGGTGGCAGAGAAGGGTGGCGCGCAGTGGGAGCTCCAGACGGTGGCGGCGGTCCAGGAGGAGATCACGTTCGGCGGCTCGCGCACGAGCACGTTTACGCTGGAGCCGGACGCCGCGATCGTCGTGGATGTCACGCACGCGACCGATGCTCCCGGGATCGACGCGAAGGAGGCCGGCAAGCACGCACTGGGCTCGGGGCCGGTGCTGAGCCGCGGCTCGACGCTTCACCCGGGGCTGTTCGAGCTGCTGTCCAGGACGGCCGAAGATGAGAAGATCTCGTTCACGGTCGAGGCGTCCGGACGGTCGACGGGGACCGACGTCGACGCGGTCCATCTCAGCCGCGGCGGCGTGCCCACCGGACTGGTATCGATCCCGATCCGCTACATGCACTCGCCGGTCGAGCTGGTGCAGCTCGATGACGTCCACGCCTGCGCGCGCCTGATCGCCGCGGTCGCGCTGAAGCTCGACGGCGAGACGTCGCTAGCGCGCTAGGACACGGTTGAGCGGCGCGATGCCGCGTCCTCACCGAGCGGAGGTCGAAGGCTCTCCGCTCGGCCAGCACGCGTACCGGAGGGAGCCCGCCCACCCGGACACTCGCCTTTCGAGCAGAATGGGAGCCCGCCCACCCAGACACTCGCCTGCGGCTCGCATCCCCTGTTCGGCCAGCACCCCCGTGTCGGCCAGCACCCCCGTTTCGGCTTAGCACGCCACGCTCCCCACGCTCTTGCCTCGCTTGCAGCGGCACCTCAGGGCGCGCGGTTCTCACCAACTGAGAGAGATCGCCAAGTCAGGCGGCGGTGAGCTCGGTGGCCGGGACGATCTTGTAGGCCTCACCTGGACAGCCACCGATGACCAGCATACGCAGGCCCTCAGGTCCCGAGTGTACCTTGCGCTTCGGCTCCGGCGCGACGCGCACGAACGTCTGGCTGTCCAGCTCGACCCGCTCTCCTGCGATGTCAATCCAGCCGGAGCCGCCGATCGCCAGGAAGACCTCCTCCTGCCCGCTCTCTGCGTGATCGTGCTCAGGGTAGTCGGTGAAGTTCGGCGGGAGCTGAATGACCTGCATCCCAAACGCGGTCACCCCCAGCTCGGCCCGAGCCTTGACGAATCCCCCTCCGTACCCCGCCTCCATGTCATCGATGCGCTTTGCGGTGTAGTCGCTCATGGCGGCAACCCTAACGGATCGTGAGGGGCATGAGGATGGCGAGTTGGCGCGACTGTGCCAGCACCGTGCCGTCCGCCGCCCAGATCACGCCGTCCTCATCGAAGAAGCCCTCACGCACCACACCCGTGCGAAAGCGCGCGAAGCACAGCTCCTCAGGATCGGCCTCGCCGTCGCGTGGCATGCTCGTACGGAAGTGGATCGTCAGGTCGATCGTGGGGCTCGTCGCGGGCTCGCTCAAGCGGATGAACGGGGGCGAGAACAGCGCGTCGCTGAAGAACGCCAGCGACAGCGCGTCCACCGCACGCGGCTGGAGCAGGCCGAGCCAGCCGCCGATTTCCATGGGGTGCTCAGAGCCATGGAAGGGGACGGCGCCGATGCGTGGCTGTAGCAGCAGGTGGCGTGTGAACTCCGGTGCTGCCGGGTGCAGCAGCTTGCCCGATTCGCGCACGGGGTCCGGCGCGGCCACTTCGGGGATCGGCAGCTCGCTGATCTCGCTCGTTCCCCACGGCACCGAGAAGGCCGCCAGCACGAGCGCGACGATCGAGCCGTCCTGTTCCATCCGCGCCGACAGCGTGCTCAGCGATCGCCCCGCGCGCTCGACGGTCGTGCGGATGCGCACCGGTTCGGGCTTGGGCGCGCGGGCGTAGTGGATCGTCAATGAACGAGGAGCCCGCCCACCCACGCGAGCGGGGTCGGCGACAGTCTCGATCAGCGCGCGGAGCAGCATCGCCGCGAGATAGCCGCCGTGCGGGCCGCGTCCCGCGCGCCAGTCGGGGGAGACATCCGCCGCGAACACGCGCTCGGATCCCGCCTCCTCCACAAGCCGTACGGCCGTGTCACGGTCAAAGACGCTGGGCGTGGTCGAGTGCTCCAGCGTGGAGCCAGGATCACCACTGCCCTGTATCGACCCGTTGGCGCGAGGCGATGGCCCCTGCTGGCCGGTCTGCGATGGATCAGCCACGTACGAGCCGCTTGTAGGTGATGCGGTGGGGCCGATCGGCCGCCGCGCCGAGCACGGCTCGGCGGTGCTCCTCATAAGCCTCGAAGTTGCCCTCGAACCAGGTGACCTGCGAGTCGCCCTCGAAGGCGAGCACATGTGTGGCGACGCGGTCCAGGAACCAGCGGTCGTGGGAGATCACCACGGCGCAGCCGGGGAAGCCGAGCAGCGCGTCCTCGAGTGCGCGCAGGGTGTCGACATCGAGGTCGTTCGTGGGCTCGTCCAGGAGCAGCAGATTGCCGCCCGAGCGCAAAAGCTTGGCCAGGTGTACGCGGTTGCGCTCGCCGCCGGAGAGCTTTCCGATGCGCGCCTGCTGGTCTTGACCCTTGAAGTTGAAGCCCGCGGTGTACTGGCGCGAGTTGACGATGCGATCGCCCACCTGGAGCTGGTCGAGGCCTTCTGAGATCTCCTCCCAGACCGTCTTGGAAGGGTCCAGCGAGTCGCGCGATTGGTCCACATAGGCGAGCTGGACGGTGTCGCCCAGCTCGAGCTTGCCCGCGTCTGGCGACTCCTCGCCGGTGATCATGCGAAAGAGGGTCGTCTTACCCGCGCCGTTGGCGCCGATCACGCCGACGATACCCGCGCGGGGCAGGTCGAATGAGAGCGACTCGATCAGCAGGCGATCGCCAAAGCCCTTGGAGAGGTTGGTCGCGGTGAGCACCCGGTCGCCCAGCCGCGGTCCCGGCGGGATGTGGATCTGGACCTCATCGAGTTTGACGTTGCGCTCCTCGGCAATCAGCTCCTCATAGCGTGCCAGGCGAGCCTTGGACTTCGTGCGTTTGCCCTTGGGGTTTGTGCGCACCCATTCGAGCTCCGCCGCGATCGTGCGCTCGCGGCCCTTCTCTGAGCGCTCTTCCTGTGCCATGCGGGCTTGCTTCTGCTCGAGCCAGCTCGAGTAGTTGCCCTGGTAGGGGATGCCCTTGCCCCGGTCGAGCTCGAGAATCCAGCCGGCGACGTTGTCGAGGAAGTAGCGATCGTGGGTGACGGCGACGATCGCGCCCTTGTACTCGGCCAGGTGCTGCTCGAGCCACGCCACCGACTCGGCGTCGAGATGGTTGGTGGGCTCGTCCAGCAGCAGGAGGTCGGGCGCGCGCAGCAAGAGGCGACAGAGCGCGACGCGACGGCGCTCGCCGCCGGACAGGCTCGAGACGTCGGCGTCCGGCGGTGGCAGGCGCAGGGCATCCATTGCGTATTCGAGCTGCGTATCGAGATTCCACGCGTCGGCGGCGTCGATCTTGGCCTGGATGTTCCCGAACTCCTCGGCAGTCTCATCGGAGTAGTTGGCGGCCAGCTCGTTGAAGCGGTCGAGCAGCGCCTTGGTCTCTGAGACGCCGTCCTCGACGTTGCCCTTGACGTCCTTTGTCTCGTCCAGGTGGGGCTCCTGCTCGAGCATCCCGACCGTGGCGCCGGGCGCCAGCGCGGCCTCGCCGCGATACTCCTGATCGACCCCGGCCATGATCCGTAGCAGCGTGGACTTGCCGGCGCCGTTGTAGCCAAGCACGCCGATCTTCGCGCCGGGATAGAACGCGAGCGTGATGTCGTTCAGCACCGTCTTGTCCGGCGGGTGGAACTTTGAGAGGCGGTGCATCGTGAAGATGTACTGAGAGGACATGCGCACGCAGGATAGAGGCAAGAGAAACACGCCAGCCCTCGCTAACGTTGTCGAGTCATGCCTACCACCGTCCTCGATGTCGAGCAGCATCTGCTCCTGCTGGAGCTCCAAGCGCCGTTCGACAAGCGCGACGTGCAGCTGGCGCGCAGGAAGATGGCCAAGCGCTGGCACCCCGACGTGGCGCCACAGGGGCGCCAGTTCGAGCACGAGCGCCACCTCAAGGCAATCAACGAGGCGGCCGACCAGCTCGAGCGCCTGGCAGAGGGCTCGCGTGGCGGGAAGGTCTCCGCCAATGCGGTCAAGGTCAGCGCCGCCGCTGCGCGCCGCGAGCGCGAGGAGGCGGGCAGGCGTGCGTACGAGGCCGAGCAGCGTGCGCGTGCGGCGGCCAAGGATCGCGCCGAAAACGACCCGTTCGGCTCGAGGGTGCCCGACCACTCGGTCGTGCACCGCTACGCGCGCTGCCTCACATATCCCGAGTGGGGCGTGGGCACCGTCGCCGGCATCTACTTCTCCTCCAATCCAGTCGGCGCGGGGGAGGAGGTTCAGCAGTGGGCGCGCGTCAAGTTCAGCCACGGGATTCGCACGGTGCCCGCCGGCAGCATGAAATTCGTCGACTTCTCAAAGCCCGATCCCGCCGAGGAGCGCGTCGAGCGCTTCCTGATCGCCGCCCAGCGCGCGATGGCCGAGGGCGACTACGAGCTGGCGGCGCAGCGCCTGATCTACGCACGCGACGCCGAGCCGCGCAACGTCGCCGTGCTGCGGCTGATGACGCTCGCGTTCTGGCAGGCGGGTAAGCTCGAGGAGGCCGCCCGCGCGGTGCGCGACTGGGCGCGCGTTGACGGCAGTCGTCCCGCCGCCCACCGCTTCGCGGCCAGGATCTACGAAGACATGGGCGCCGTCGACCTCGCCGAGGAGGCCGCCGAGCGGGCGGCGCTACGCGGCCCCTCCGACGCGGGCGCCTGGGAGCGCCTGGGTCGGCTGCGGTTGGCGCTGATCGACCGCGAGGGCGCGCTCGAGGCGCTCAGGCAAGCGCTCGCGCTCGGCGCCGGCGAGCCCGTCCGAGAGCTGATCGAGCAGGCCCTCACCCTGGAACCGCGTGTAGCGTCCGCGACGTAGCTCCAGCGCGGCTGGGTGTCCCTGTCACCGGTGTCCCTTGTGCATGTCCGCCGTCCGGCGGTCTACAGGATGTTGACCGCCCGCGAGACGATCAGGCCGATCGTGATCAGCGAGACGAGTGATTGGGCGCCCATGATGCTCTTCGCCATCGGTGTGAGCGGCATCGTGTCGGTGGGGGAAAAGGCCATGGCGTTGGTGAGCGATACATACAGATAGTCGATGAACTTGGGACGCCACGCGATCGGCTCGATGCGGTCGTCGGTCATCTGGGGGAAGAGGAAGTCCGGTGGCTCGTCATGGCCGGCCGCTCGCCGACCCGGACCCCCACGATCGATCTCCCAGTACCACAAGGCGAAGATCAGGAAGTTCGTCAGCCAGATGAGCACGCCCGAGACGATCAGCTGCTGTCCGTTGGAGACGTTGTGGTGCAGCAGGAAGTGGGTGAGGGCCCCGAGCGAGAAGATGTTGGCGGCGGAGACGAACGCCGTGAGCCCAAGCGCGGCGCGCCGGCGCCGCGGGTGCTCGTGCTCGAGCTGGCGGGGTGTGGCGAAGAACATACCGATCAGCAGCGCGCCCTCGAGCGCTGGGATCAGCCAGGAGGGGCCGACGGTGAGTCGCGAGGGCAGCAGCAGCTGGATGCCGATTGCGGTGAGCACGGTGAGCTGCGCCGGCCAGAAGGGCTCAGACGCGGCAGGCGGAGGGTAAGGACGGCCGGGTGCTTGAGCGGGCTCCGCGGACACGGAGAACAGACTAGGGCCAGCCCCGGCCGTCGTCGCGCTAGCCTGTGCTTGATCCTTGATCCGCACGGTGGGCGAGCGCGTAGTGATGGTTTAGATGGGAATAGGCAATCCAGTACACCTGATTTTCCTCGCGGCGATCGCGCTGATCGTGCTGGGTCCGAAGCGTTTGCCGGAGCTCGCTCGTGCACTCGGCAAGGGGATGCAGGAGTTCCGCGAGTCGATGAGCGAGGCCGCCGGCCATGAGGAGCACGCGAGTCCGCCGGCTGTGCCCGGACAGGCGCAGCTGGCGACGACGACCTCAGAGCCAGCGCCCAGCGAGAGCTCCCCTCACGTCGAGGACGCAGCTCAGGCTCAGGCGGCTGCGATCCACGCGGACGCCTCGGCAAAGCCACCGGCTTCTGTGGCCTGAGCTCCCGGCCCCGCGGCCTGCATACTTTCGCATCACGATGGGATCCGGTCCGCCGGATACGTTCTCGCTGTGCGCCTGATCGTCGCCCGCTGTGAGGTTTCCTATCTAGGTCGTCTCACCACTGTGCTGCCCGAGGCGGTCAGGTTGCTGATGCTGAAGGCCGATGGGACCTTCATGGTGTGGGCCGATGGGGGTGGCCCGAACGTGAAGCCGTTGAACTGGATGACCCCGCCGACGGTGGTCGAGGAGCAGACCGACGCGCGCGGCGCGCTCACCGGCCTGGTGGTGCGCAAGCAGCGCCAGGAAGACCGCGTGGAGATCGGAATCTCAGAGGTGATCTCCGACATCGAGCACGAGCTGGACGTGCTGGTGCCGCTGGAGAAGGAGGGGTTGGAGCGCGAACTGCAGGAGCTGCTCGCCGACGCCCCAGCGTGGTGCGGTGAGGGGATGCGGCTCGTCAAGCGCGAGTGGTCCACGGACATCGGCCCGGTCGATCTGATGTGCAGGGACGGCGAGGACGAGTGGATCGCGGTGGAGATCAAGCGCATCGCCACGATCGATGCGGTCGAGCAGTTGACGCGTTATCTGGAGCGTATCCGCCTGGATCCCGCGCTCGGCTCCTGCCGTGGGGTGCTGGCCGCTCAGGTGATCAAGCCCCAGGCACGCGTGCTCGCCCAGGCGCGGGGGATCGACTGCGTGGAGGTGGACATCGAGGTGCTCCGCGGCGAACGCGAGCCCGCGCTGACGCTGTTCGCCGCATGAACATGCATGGATGCGGCACCGGATCGGCCAGCACAGGTGGCCGATCGTCCGGAATCGGCTAGCACGACACGCTGGGTGGGGTGGGGTAGGCCTCATGTCCAGCTTGCCCTGCGTGCCCACGCGTGGGCTTAGAACCTGTTTCAGGAAGATCGGCACGTCCGGATGCGGGCGGGTGGGATCGATACACGACGCCCAGCTTGGTCCATGCACGCCCCGACCACACCGCCTATCTTGAAACAGGTTCTTACACGCTGAGCGGCGTAGGATGCGGCGATGACCGACTCCGAGGCAGTACTCACCGAGCGACGTGGGAACGTCCTTGAGATCACGATCAACCGCCCGGAGGTACGCAACGCCGTCAATGCCGCCGTAGCCGCGGGCCTGGCGGGGGCGTTGGAGGAGCTGGACGGCGACGATGCGCTGTCGGTTGGCGTGCTCACCGGCGCTGGGGGCTTCTTCTGCGCGGGCATGGACCTGGGCGCGTTCGTCAAGGGCGAGTCGTCCTGGTTCGGCGATCGCGGCTTCGCCGGGATTGCCCAACGGGCGTCACGCAAGCCGCTGATCGCGGCGATCGAGGGCTTTGCGGTGGCGGGCGGGATGGAGATCGCGCTCGCCTGCGATTTGATCGTCGCCGCCAAGGGCGCGAAGATGGGCATCCCTGAGGCCAAGCGCTCGCTGGTGGCTGCCGGCGGGGCGCTACTGCGTCTGCCGCGCAGGATGCCCTACCACGTGGTCATGGAGTTGGCACTCACCGGCGATCCGCTACCGGCCGAGCGCTTCCACGAGCTAGGCGTCGTCAATCATCTGGCCGAGCCCGGCGCTGCCGTCGATGTCGCGCTGGAGCTCGCTGGTCGGCTCGCCAAGAACGGGCCATTGGCGCTGATCGCCTCCAAGCAGATCCTGCAAGAGCAGTTCGACTGGTCCAGTGCGGAGATGTGGGAGAGGCAGGGCGCCATCTCCGGCCCCGTGTTCGCCTCTGAAGATGCCAAGGAGGGGGCGGCTGCCTTCAAGGAGAAGCGCGAGGCGGTCTGGAAAGGGCGTTAGTAGCCGCGCCGCTTGCGTTTGCGCTGCTGCAGGATCCGCACGAAGCGTTTGAACAGCCAAAACATCAGCGCTGCCCCGGAGTCTTGCGTGGGTACTGCGAGATCGGCTTGCCCAGGTCGATCGCGGTTGTGACTATGCGGTTCTGTTCTTTGATGTGCGCGGCCGGGTAGCCCTCGCCCGGGCTGGCGCGCTCTGGGCGGCCGATGAAGCCGAAGCGCATCCCTTCGGGCATGATCTGCATCAACCGCGGGAACATATGCGCGCGCGCGCCCACATTGCGCGGCTCCTCTTGCACCCACACCACCTCTTGCAGGCTTGGGTATCTATTGATCAGCTCCAGGATCTGGCCCTCAGGGAACGGGTAGAGCAGCTCCACGCGCGCCACCGCCAAACCTGTGTGTGCCGCGCGGTCGGGATGGCCGACGAGGTCGTAGTAGATCTTCCCCGTACACAGCAGCAGCCGCGTGACAAGGTCGTCTTTTACACCGGGCTCAGCCAGCACCGGCCGAAAGCGCGTGTTCTCCGCCATGTCCTCGACCGAGCTGGTCGCCTGCGGCAGACGCAGCAGGGACTTCGGGGTCATGACCACGAGCGGACGCTGCTTGGCGATCAGTGCTTGGCGGCGCAGAAGGTGGAAGTACTGAGCTGGGGTCGTCGGGCTCGCGACGCGAATGTTCCCCTCGGCTGCCAATGCCAGAAAGCGCTCCAGCCGCCCCGATGAGTGCTCCGGGCCCGAGCCCTCATACCCGTGCGGCAGCAGCAGCGTCAACCGCGACGTCTGTCCCCACTTGGCCAGGCCCGAGACGATGAACTGGTCGACGATCACCTGCGCGGAGTTGACAAAATCCCCGAACTGCGCCTCCCACAGTACGAGTGTCTCAGGGGCCTCTTGGCTGTAGCCGTACTCGAAGCCCATGCACGCGAGCTCTGAGAGCGGGCTGTTGTGCAGCTCCAGCGGCGCCAGCGCCTCGTGCAGGCTCTGGATCGGGCAGACCGTCTGTCCCGTCTTCGCGTCGTGCAGCACCAGGTGGCGCTGGCTGAACGTGCCGCGCTCGGTGTCCTGCCCGGTCAAGCGGATCGGTGTGCCCTCGGTCAGCAGCGACGCGAACGCGAGCGCCTCGCCATGCGCCCAATCGATGCGCGGCGACTGCTCTTCCACGTTCCCGGAGTTGCCGTTCAGCGCTGCACGCCGACGATCGAGCTGTTTGACGAGCTTGGGATGCACCGTAAACCCATCGGGCACCCTCAGCAGCTCCTCGCCCAGCTCGCGCAGTCGCGCGGCCGGCACCGCCGTGTCAACGTCGGGGCTCGGTGTGCGATCGAGCTGATACTCGCCCGTCGTGCTCTCGTCTCCGTTGTGCTCGGCCGCCGCGGCAATCTTCGCCTTCAGGCGCTGGTGCAAGATCGTGAGGTTGTCCCACACTTCCTGGCCTAGCTGATCGACCTGCTCCTTGCTCACTACGTCATCGGCGATCAGCCGCTCTGCCCACAGCTCAGATACGCGCTTCTTGGTCTTGATCTTCGCGTACATCTCCGGCTGCGTATACGCGGGCTCATCGGACTCGTTGTGCCCGAACCGCCGGTAGCCGATCAGATCGATCAGCACGTCGTGGCCGAACTCCTTGCGGAACGCGAACGCAAGCCGCACGGCGCTCATGCACGCGGGCACGTCGTCGGCGTTTACGTGCACGATCGGCACGTCGAATCCCTTCGCCAGATCTGAAGCCCAGCGCGTCGAGCGCGCGTCGTCCGGATCGGTCGTGAAACCGATCTGGTTGTTCGTGATCAGGTGCACGGTTCCGCCGACCTTGTAGCCGTCGAGCGCTTGCAGGTTGAGCGTCTCCGACACCACGCCCTGGGCTGGGAACGACGCGTCGCCATGGATCACGATCGGCACCGCCGCATCGGTGTCCTGATGGGCGTGCGGCCCCTGACGCGTGGTCTGCGCGGCGCGGGTGGCGCCCTCCACGACTGGGGAGACGTACTCCAGGTGGCTCGGGTTTGACTCCAGGTTGACGCGGATGGTCTCCCCGTCCGGCAGCTGGTAGGACCCTTGGGTGCCGTGGTGGTACTTCACATCGCCGGTGCCACCCTGCGGGATCGTCGTTACCGCCTCGAGCGTCGATGCCCCCTCGAACTCGGCGAAGATCGTGTCGTAGGGGCGGCCGAGGTTGTGTGCCAGCACGTTCAGCCTGCCGCGGTGGGCCATGCCGATCACGACCTCCTTCCCACCGTGCGCCGCTGAGAGCTGGATCAGCTCGTCGAGCATCGGCACGGTCATGTCGAGGCCCTCGATCGAGAACTGATGCTGCCCGAGGTATGCCTTGTGCATGAACCGCTCCATCGCGTCGACCTCGACCAGGCGCTTGAGCAGCGTCGTGCGCTCCTCGGTCGTCAGCGGCTGGCGAAACGCGCCCGACTCGATGTGCTCGCGCAGCCACACGCGCTGGCGATGGGAGGCGATGTGCTCGATCTCGTAAGCGATCGTGCCGCAGTAGGTCTCGCGCAGGTGCGGCAGCGCGTCGGCGAGCGTCGCCCCCGGCACGTACATGTTAAAGATCTTCGCCGGCAGCGTGGCTTGGATCTCAGGCGTCAACCCAAGCCCCTCGGGGTCGAGTCCCGGATCGCCCTCGGGCTCTGAGCCGAGCGGATCGAGACGCGCCGCGAGATGGCCGTGGCTGCGGAAGCGGCTTAGCAGCGTGCTGGCCGCCTGCACCGCCTGCAAGAGCTCCTCGATCTCGGCGGTGGGCGCGGTGGGCGTATCGCGGACTACCGTGGATGCGGCCGCCGATGCGGCGGCGGCCGGGGCTGGCAGCGCCGGAGCCGGTCCCAGCTCGACGTTCAGCGAGGCGAACACGCCGTCGTAGAAGCCGCGCTCGCCCTGTAGATACTCCTCGATGCGGGCCAGGAAACGACCCGACTCCGCACCCTGGATGATCCGGTGGTCGTAGGTCGAGGTCATCGTCATGGCCTTCTCCGCGCCGATCATCGCGCCGATGTTGCCCAGGCCCACGGGGTAGGCGATCGAGCCGGTCGCCACGATCGTGCCCTGGCCAGTCATCAGCCGCGGTACGGAGGCGATCGTGCCCAGCCCGCCCGGGTTCGTGAGCGTCATGTTTGCCCCCACCAGGTCATCGGCGGTGAGCGCGTTCGTGCGCGCCTTCTCCACAAGCGCGTCATATGCCTCGAGGAACCGGTCGAACGGGAGTCTGCCGGCGTCGCTGATGACGGGGACCATCAGCGTGCGTGTGCCGTCCTTCTTCTCCACGTCCACTGCCAACCCGAGATTCACCTGTCCATCCTCGATCCGGTGTGGCTTGCCCTCGATCTCGGCGAAGTGATTGCCCATCACCGACATGTCCTCGCCCGCGCGGGCGATCGCGTAGGCGATCAAGTGCGTGAACGACACCTTGCGTCCCGCCGCCTTCAGCTCGCGCCGGCGCGCGTCGAGCACGGTCACGGTGAGCGTGCGAAAGCTCGTCGCCGTAGGTATCGACCGCGACTCGTCCATGTAACGCGCGAGCACCGCGGCGGCGCCCTTGATCGGCTTGGCGTTGGGGCCTCGAGCCGTCTCGGCCACAGCGCTTGCCGATCCGTTGCCGGTCGCGTCGATCGTGTGTGGGGCGCCGTTGTTGGACGCGACGGACAGCACGTCGGACTTCGTTATGCGCCCCGCCGGACCGCTGCCAGCGACATTCGCGAGGCTCACACCCTCGACCGCCGCCGCGCGTGCCGCCACCGGGGAGACCTTCGTGCCAGCTGGCGCTTGGCCGGAGGCGCCGTCGGCTGTGGACCTATGGCTTTCAGTGATGTCGTCCGCCACGGCGCTCGGAGTCGACTCGCCTCGCGCTGCACCGCCGGTCGCCGGCGCAGCGGTTGGAGCACTGCCGTTCACGGCGATGCGCGCGATCACTTGGCCGACGGTGACAGTGTCGCCCTCCTGCGCCAGGATCTCGCTCACCGTCCCAGTTGCCGGCGAGGGCAGCTCGACGTCGACCTTGTCGGTGGAGATCTCGACGATCGTGTCGTCAAGCTTGATCTCCTCGCCGACCTTCGCGTGCCATTCGAGGATCGTTCCCTCGGTGACCGACTCGCCCGCGGCAGGTGTTACGACATCAATTGTCTGCTCCGCCGTGGTACCCGTTGCCATCTACTCTCACTCTAGCGCGGCGGCCCGGCGGATATAGCCACACAATGGTGAGCCTTTTCACATGCTCTCAACAACGGCCCTTGCGTTCTTCCCGGATGAACTCATAGCTGCCGAAGAATGGCCCGATTCCTCCAAGCACCGCGACGGCGACGGCGAGCCTGAGAGAGACGACGCGCAGGCGTGCGGCGGTTATGCATGCCAACGACATGAAGATCCACAGCAGCCCGTGCGTCAGCCCGAGCACGAACGTCAGCGGCTCTGGCTTGCCGGCGGCGAAGGCGCTTATCAACAGCGCGAGGTAGACACACGAGTGGGTGAACGAGGTCCACTTCAGGCGCGTGAACGTCAGCGGTCCGGCGGCGGACCGGTATGCGACGTTCGTCCCGCGTGGCGCGCGCGATCCAGGGAAGGCGTCGGCTTGGATGGGAGCGTCGGTTCCCGAGGGCATATCCGTTCCGGACGGCGGACTCACTCCGACAGCCAGCGCGCCATCAGGCGCAGCGGCATCTCGGCCTCGTCCGGCCACTCCTCAATCGCGCTCGGCCACCACGCGAACGCGTCATGCTCATGGTCCGGCGTCACCTGCTCATCGGCGCCCTCGGCGAGCCAGGCCTGCCCGACGAACATCACCAGCCGGTGGGGCAGCCGCACCAGCGCCTCGCCGCGCACGCGCTCGGGCGACACCGCCCACTCCTCGCGCAGCTCGCGGACGAGCGTGTCGGCGGGGTTCTCGCCGAGATCTACAGCCCCGCCGGCGCCCAGCGCCCAGCGGCCGGCCCACGAAGAGACCCATTGCGCCCGCCGTCCCGCCAGCCAGCGGCCATCGGCTGAGCGCGTGACGCACAATGCAGCAACGCTCGCAGAGGCGTCGCTGTTGACCAAGCGCAGGGCCCAGCGCAGCGGTTGCAGCTCGAGCGCGATCCCGTCCGGGTCCTCGCGGTAGGCGACCAGGCGCGCGGCCACCCCGTCGTGGCTGGGTGAGCCCCGATCCTGTAGTCCCTTAATTGCCGCGTCCGCCGCCTCGGTATGCGCTGGGGAAGGCTCGAAATGCTCCTGACGCCAGCGCGCCGTGACCCGCTCCAAAGCCCACGGTCCGCGGGCGAGGATCTCGGGCTGCTCGGTGTTGGTCGTGGGCTCGGGCTGGACTGACATGGACTCAGAAGGCTAGTGGGCGCTCCGCCCGCGAGCGTAACCGTCTCGTGTCGCGCCATAGACTCGGCGCTCGTGACCCTGTACGAGGCGAAGCAATGAAGATCGCAATTCTCGGCCCCGGGGGCGTGGGCGGGCTGATCGCGGGCGCGCTCGACCGGGCGGGCGCTGAAGTTGTGGTCATCGCCAGAGAGTCGACCGTGGCGGCGATCTCCGAGCGTGGGCTACGCGTGGACAGCGTGATGCTCGGCGAGTTCGTCGTCCACCCACGCGCGGTCACACGGTTGGAGGAGGAGGTGGACGTGCTGATCGTTGCCACGAAGGCCTCAGGTCTGCACGACGCGCTGGAACGGATTGTCGTGACGCCGCCGCTGGTGTTGCCGCTGCTCAACGGGCTCGATCACATAGCGGTCCTGCGCGAGCGCTTCGAGGGGACGGATACTCACGGTCATCACGGGCTAGCCATGGGCGCCGGCCTACCGTCGGTGGACACACATGTGCTGGCGGGCACGATCCGGGTCGAGGCCGACCGCCCCGAACCGGGTGTGGTCATACATACAAGTCACTTCCTGATCGTGGACATGGCAAGCCACGATCCAGCCGTCCGTCCCGGGATGGAGGCTCTGGCACAAGCGCTGTCAGACGCGCAAGTGCCGGTACGGATATTTGCTTCAGAGGCGCAGGTGATGTGGTCGAAGCTCGTGCGTCTCAACGCGCTCGCGTGCACCACCAGCGCGTACGACAAGCTGCTGGGTGAGATTCGCTCAACGCCGGAGCTGCGTGCCGATCTGGTTGGCACGATCGAGGAGGCCTGTGCCGTGGGGCACGCCGAGGGCGCCGAGGATGTCGACCCGGATAAGGCCCTCGCCGAGCTGTACATGGCGCACGACACGCTGGGCAGCTCGATGCAGCGGGACATCGCGGCGGGGCGGGCCCCCGAGCTGGACGCGATTCCGGGCGCGGTGCTGCGTGCGGCGGCACGTCATGGGCTTCAGTGTCCGACGATCGAGCGGCTGGTTGCGATTATCGCCGAGCGTGCGGGGGTCCCGATCCCGCTGGCCCCTCACTGAGCTGCGTCCGGTTGTCGTGAGCCCGGCTAGCGCTCGAACGGGAATGGGGCAGCACCAGGGGCCACGGCGGGGACAGACCGCGTGGCGATCGCCTCGACCATCTCCTGCTCTGACTCGATCTTGCCCTCGTCGTGCTCGCCATCGCAGAGCACGCGGAAGTTCCCGGTCACGCCGCTGTCGGCGTGGATCGTGATTCCGGGCAGGATCTCCTCGCCCTCGTCAAAGCCGAGGCGCTCCATGTCGAAGTAGGTCAGGGCGATGCCGTGGGCGGTGTGGGTGGGGTTCTCGCGATCGTGCGCGGCCACAGCCTGGGCGAAGCGCTCGAGGTTCTTGGCGATCTTGCCGGTCGTGTCCGCCATCCCTGAGGGCAGGGTAGCGCGAGCGTTATACATTGGGAGCGATGGCCGCTATCCAGCCAGCCGACGTGCTGCCCGCGGGCGCTCCGGCGCTCGCCACGGGTGGGCAGAGCGACGATCGCCGCGAGGTCATCCGCACGATCGAGCTGACGAAGGTCTACCCGGGGATGGAGGTGGCCGCGGTCGACAAGCTCAACCTGAGCGTGTACGCCGGTGAGATCTTCGGGCTGCTCGGGCCGAACGGCGCCGGCAAGACGACGACCGCGGGCATGCTCACCACGCGCGTGATTCCCACCTCGGGGGGCGCGTTTGTGGGCGCGATCGACGTGATCGGCCAGCCGGCGCTGGCCAAGCAGCTGATCGGCATCGTCTCGCAGCAGAACACGCTCGACCGTCAGCTGAGCGTGTGGGAGAACCTGTACTTCCACGGGCGCCTGTTCGGCATCTCAGCGGCGGATTCGCGCCGCACCGCCGATGAGCTGTTGGAAAAGCTGCACCTCTCCAAATGGGCCAAGGCGTCGGTGTACGCGCTCTCGGGGGGGATGGCCCAGCGGCTGATGATGGCGCGTGCGATCTTCCACCGCCCGGCCGTGCTGTTCCTGGACGAGCCGACCGCGGGCCTCGATCCGCAGAGCCGCCTTGCGCTGTGGGAGATCCTCGGCGAACTCAACCGCGAGGGCCAGACGATCCTGCTGACCACCCATTACATGGAGGAGGCGGACGAGCTCTGCGAGCGCGTGGCGATCATGGACCACGGCAAGATCCTCGCGCTCGACACCCCCGCGGCGCTCAAGCGCTCGGTGGGCGCGGACACGATCGTGACTGTCAAGGCAGCCGGTGACATGGACGCTCTGGCCGAACGGCTGGCACGGGACATAGCCGAGGTAACGCGCACGCGCGCGATCGACGGCGGGGTGGAGCTGCACGTCAGGGGGGCCGAGCGCCTGGTGCCGCGCGTGGTCAACACGGCCGAGGATGCCGGCTTCGACCTGGCTGACCTGTCGGTGTCAGAGCCGAGCCTCGAGACCGTGTTCATCAGCCTGACGGGCAAGGAGCTGCGCGACTGATGGCTACCGCGGCCGCCCCTCAGACCTCGCCGGCGCACGCGCCAATCGACATCCGCCCGGCGCGCTCGATGATGGCGGCGAGCCGCTCGGCACTGCTCGCGCTGATCCTGCGCGATCTGGTGGTGCTGTGGAAGAACAAGTGGGAGTTCGTGATTCGCACGCTCGTGCAGCCGTTCCTGCTGGTGTTCGTCTTCCTGTACGTGTTCCCCACGATCGGTCAGGGGATCGGCGGCGGCGGGACCGGCGGCGGCGCGGCGGCCAGGGCTTCGGAGTCGGACTTCGCCACGGTGCTCGTGGCGGGCGTGGTCGGGATCTCGATCATGTTCCAGGGCATCCAGGCGGTGGCGATGGTGATGGCCCAGGAGTTCGGCTACACACGCGAGATCGAGGACCGCGTGCAGGCGCCCTGCCCGATCTGGCTGGTGGCCGTGGCGAAGGTCCTCTCGGGCGCCACGCAGGGGCTGATCGCCGCGCTGATCGTGTTCCCGATCGCCGCGGTCATCCACGCCAAGGGCGTGGAAGCCCACCTGTCGGTCCACTGGGCTGTGGTGCTCACGCTGATCCCACTGGCGTGCGTGACGATGACCTCGCTCGGGTTGCTGCTCGGGACCCTGTTCGAGGCGCGCAACCTCGGCCTGATGTTCGGCTTCGTGGTGCTGCCGCTGACGTTCCTGGGCGGGACCTACTATCAGTGGACGAAGCTCTCGCCCGTGCAGGTTGGCGGCGTGCACTGGCTGCAGATCCTCGTGCTGGTCAACCCGCTGATCTACGTGACCGAGGGCATGCGCGCGGGCCTGACGCACGCCTCGCACATGCACCTGTACATCGTCTACCCCGTACTGATCGGCTTCTGCGCGACCTTCCTCACGCTCGGCCTGCGCAAGTTCAGCGGACGCGTACTCGCCTAAGAACCCGAAGGGATTCTCTCACCCGAGCCGCTGTCTCGGGCCGGCCCGCCGCCGATCCCCTATTGCTCGATCAGCTCGATCCGGTACCCATCGGGGTCTCTGACGAAGCACAGTCGCGAGCCACCATCGCGCACGCTGTAGGGCGGCTTCTCGGGCTCAATTCCCTGCTCTGAGAGGCGGGCAAGCGTCCTGTCGAGGTCATCGGCGGTGATCGCTATGTGGCCGTAGCCGCTGCCGATGTCGTAAGAGTCGACGCCGAAGTTGTATGTGAGCTCTAGGCGCGGCATGTCGCCGTCACCGGGCTGGTTCATGAACACGTTGATCGCCTCGTCTTTGATCGGGATGCGGCCGATCTCCTCGAAGCCGAGAGCGTTGTAGAAGGCCACCGAGCGATCGATGTCCGTGATGCGGTAGCAGGTGTGAATGAGGGCCATTTGGGATCCCAGGCGCTCGCTCTACTTCGGCACCACGTACACGATGCCGTTGCTGATCGCGACGTGCTTGGCGTTGGTGCACTCCTGGCCCTTGACCTGTTTGCTGAAGGCGCATCTCCAACCGGCCGGGGAGACGCCCTTGGACCCGCCCGCGGGGGTGTTGAAGCTTTTTTCGAAGGTGGCCATCACCCGCTTGGCCGTCGCACAGGAGATCGTGCCGTGGACGATGAAGGTGTGGATCTGGGGCACCGCGTTCTTGGGCACGTTCGAGGGCGATGGGCCACCGAAGCCGCCGGTGAAGGTCACCTTGCCGCAGTCGTGGCCGGCCGGCTTCTTGTACAGATAGGCGGAGGCCGAGGCCGCAACCAGGATCAACATGGCAAGGCCGAGCAGAAGTCCTGTGATCGCATGCCGCTTGAACATCATGTCCTCCTCGAGTCCCGGATTGAACGGTTACGCGGACTGGCTGTGGCGGTAAGCCTACCGTTCGATCGAGGGGGCGCCAAATCAAATGTGTGATGGCCAAGATGTCCGTGCCGGAACCTCCCGGGCGCGCCACAGAACAGCCTTCGTGCAAGTATGGCCGCAATGATTGTGGAGCGCGCGATGCATGAGCAGTTCCTGTCGAACACTTATCTCGTCGCCGACGGCGAGGGGGGACCCGCATTCTTCGTTGACGCCGGTGGTCCGGTCAAGCCACTGATCGAAGCAGCCGAGCGCGGTGGAATGACGCCTACACATGTGCTGCTGACCCATCACCACTTCGATCACGTCAGCGAGGCGGGCGCGCTGCGTGAGCGCTGGCCGAAGATCGAGGTCCTGATCAGCCCGATCGAGCGCGATCTCCTCGCTGCCGCGGGCGGTGCCACAGCGGATGACGGTGATGCGGGAAAAGCGGATACGGTCGCGACGGGCACGATACAGGCCGGTGAGACACTGCAATTCGGCACACTGGAGGTGCGCCCACTACACACGCCGGGACACACTGCCGGGATGCTTTCGTTCCTGGTCGGGAATCGAGCGCAGGGCGGCGCCGCCGGAGGTGGAGGCGGTGGTCGGACACCGGCGCGCCCAGCCGCGAGTACGGCGCCCGGCGGGTTCATCGGTGGGGAGGCGGTTGTGTTCACGGGCGACACTCTCTTCAGAGGCTCAGTCGGCGGGGTCAGGGCACCCGGCCACACCACGTACACGGACCTGAGGGATTCGATCATGGGCACGCTGATGGAGCTGCCGGGAGAGACGGTCATCTACCCGGGTCACACCGGAGCAACCACCGTCGCGCGGGAGTGGGAGGACAACGGTTTCATCCGCATCTGGCGGGGCCTGGACGCGCAGGGCTCAGAGCCGTGCACAGCGCTCGGCGAGCCGGCTACGTTGATCCTGCTCGGCGATGACTACGACGGTGGCAAGAAGGCCTGGGTGCGTTGGGAGGACGGTAAGGACGACATCGTGCCTGGGTCGCGGGTCGAGCGCAAAGCGTAGATCCCTCGCCGGGAATCCGTCTTGGCCTCCGGCCAAGCGCCTCGGGTGCGCTGCGGTTCGTAGGATGCAGAGTGGGATGGCACGCGACGAGAGCAAGAAGATCCAAACATCGCGCGTGCGCAGGACGGCGACGGTCGGCAAGCTCGCGGCGAGCGAGGCCGTCAAGCAGTTCGGGACACGCGCGGCGAACGTGACGCGCGGCGAGCAGGCCTCAGAAGAGGCGATGGCCAGGCGCCAGCTCGAGACCGCGAAGCAGATCGTGGCGGTGCTGGGGACGATGAAGGGCGCGGCGATGAAGCTGGGTCAGGTGATGTCGTTTTTGGACGTCGGCCTGGTGGAAGAGGAGCACCGCGAGGAGTTCCAGCGCGAGCTGGCAAAGCTGCGCGACGCTGCGCCGACAGTGTCGTTCAAACAGATGAAGCGTGTGATCGAGGACGATCTGGAAGAGCCGATCGCGGAGGTGTTTGAGTCGTTCGACGAAGAGCCGATCGCGGCGGCCTCGATCGGACAGGTGTACCGGGCGACGCTCAAGGACGACGGGCGCGAGGTGGCGGTCAAGGTGCAGTACCCGGGGGTGGCGGCTGCGGTCAGGGCGGACATGCAGAACCTGGACATGATCATGCGGCTGCTCAAGCGGATGACCCCGGGGATGGACGTGAAGGCGATCGCCGAGGAGATCAGGGCGCGGATCGGCGAGGAGCTCGACTACGAGCTCGAGGCGCAGAACCAGCGTTCGCTCGCGCGCATATACGAGGGGCATCCGTTCATCGTCGTGCCCGACGTCGTGAGCGGGCTGTCGCGCGAGCGCGTGCTGGTGACCGAGTTCGTGCGCGGGACCGGGTTCGAGGAGCTGAAGAGCTATCCGCAATCCGAGCGCGACCGGATCGGAGAGATCGTGTTCCGCTTCTTCCTCGGCTGCCTCTACCGCCACCGGCAGTTCTCGGGCGATCCACACCCCGGGAACTTCCTGTTGCTGGACGACGGTCGCGTGGCGTTCCTGGACTTCGGACTTTTCAAGCGCATGGACGCCCCCGCGGTAGAGATGGAGCTCGCCGCACAGCGCGCGGTCGTGGAGGGCGACGCTCAGGCGCTGCATGAGCTGCTCGCGGAGTCGGGATTCCTACCGGAGCCCGAGCGGGTCGACCCCGATCACCTGCTGGCGTTTATCAACGACGCGATCTGGTGGTACACGACCGCCGACGAAACGGTCGAGCTGACACCCGAGATCGCGACGCAAGTGATGATCGAGAGCTCCGACCCGCGGAGCAGTCACTTCCGCGAGATGCGCCACCAGGACATGCGCCCGGAGCATCTGTTCGGCCGGCGCATGGAGGTGCTGACGCTTGCCGTGCTGTCACAGCTGCGCGCGCACGCCAACTGGCACAGGATCGCGCGCGAGTGGATGTACGGCGATGCGCCGGTGACCGAGCTGGGCTTCGAAGAAACGGAGTTCTACGGCCACACCGGGGTCGGCGCGGCCGATTGATCAGAGCGTTTGGATCTGCACGAGGCTCGTGGTGCCCGGCTTGCCGGAGGGCAGTCCGGCGGTGATGCCGACTCGTTGCCCGGATTCACACCAGCCGAGCTCGACGACACGTCGACCGGCGTCTGCGATCAGGGCCTCGGTTGTCTCGTGACGTCTCATCGAGGCCGCCCGTACGCCCCACATGAGCCCGCATCGGCGGACGGTCTCGCGACCAGGTGAGAGCGCATAGATAGGCACGTTCGGGCGATGCGCCGACACCAGCCGGGCCGAGCGACCGGACAGCGTTGGCACTACCAATGCCTCCAGGTCCAGCTCGCGGGCAGCTACGCACAGGCTGTGGGCCAGCGTGTACGCCGGGTCGGAATACCGGCGATGCACACGTGAGTTATTCCAGTCTTCGTAGGGGGCGATCGCCTCGGTCTGTTCGGCCACGGCCGCCATCATCGAGATGGCCTCGACTGGATAGGCCCCGATCGCCGTCTCCTGGGAGAGCATCACGGCGTCGGTGCCATCGAGGATCGCGTTCGCCACATCGGCCACCTCGGCTCGGGTAGGGCGCGAGGAGGAGACCATCGAGTCGAGCATCTGTGTGGCCGTGATTGAGGGCCGAGCCAGCCGACCGGCCATTTTCAAGAGCTCCTTCTGCACAATTGGCACCCGCTCGATCGGCATCTCGATCCCGAGATCGCCCCGGGCCACCATCACGCAGTCAGCCACCCGCAGGATCTCCTCGGCGCACTCGACCGCCTCAGGCTTCTCCATCTTCGCGATCAGCGGCAGACGCGTATGGGTGCGTACGAATTCGACATCCTCCGGGCGGCGCACGAACGACAGCGCGACCATGTCGACGCCGATCGACTCGCCGTGGCGCAACAGCTCGAGGTCCTCCTCGGGTACAGACGGCAGCGCGTCGATCGGCCCGGGGATGTTCAGCCCCTGGCGCGAGGCAACCGCGCCGCCGACCTCGACCTCGGCCTCGACCTGATGCGCCGCGGCGCGGACCTCCATGACTCGCAGTCGCACCGACCCATCGGCGAGGTACATCACCTCTCCCGGCGCCATCGAATCTGCGAGCCCCTCCCACGTGATGCTCATGTGCTGGGCGTCGCCGAGCTCGTCGGTCTCGCCGCCGGTGATCGTCAGCCGCTCTCCGGCCGTCAGCTCGACCACGTCCTCGCGCAGCGGTCCGATGCGCAGCTTGGGGCCGGGCAGGTCCTGCAGGATCGCCACCGGGCGCCCGGCGCGCCCCGCCGCGTCGCGCACGCGACGCACCGTCTCGGCGTGCTCGTCGAGCGTGCCGTGCGAGTAATTAAGACGCGCGACGTCCATTCCAGCTTCGATCATTTCCAGCAGCGTCTCCGGCTCGCGCGAGGCTGGCCCGATGGTGGCGACGATCTTGGTGCGACGTGGCATCGACCGGAAGGTATCGGTCGGGGAGGTCGTGCGCGTCAGGCCCCGTGCGCATCGGTCGTACTGGGTTATGCGAGGTCGTGCGCGTCGAACCTCACCGCGTAGCATCGAGCGCATGCTCGGCCCTTCGCGACCCGTCCCCAGGATCGGCGCCCGCGCGCGCATCGCGCATTTCGGCGGCGGCTTTGAACAGGGCACGGTGATCGCCGTGCATGAGGAAGGACGGCGCGTGGAGGTGCGCGGCGAGGGAGGGGAGGTGCAGGCGTTTGTGCTGAGTCCCGCCACCGCGCGGTTTATCGCGGCGGGCAACTCGCATGGGCCGCGGCTGGAGCTGCTCGATCCCGCCTAGGGCTCAGGGCGCGTGAACGTCGGGGAAGTGCTCTGCGCAGTGCTCGCGCAGCGCCTCGCGTATCCACGCGCGCTCTTCGACGGACGCCACACGAAAGCGTGCCAGCAGCTCGCGCTGGCGGTCGATCGGTGCGCCGGCGATCACCCAGCGCACGGCCAGCCGCTCGAACAGCAGCTCGACCGCCCGCTGCCAGGCATCCTCCTGCGTGTTGGAAGGGCGGGGCGGATGGGGCGGGTGGGGTGGGCGGGATCCCCACCCTGAGAGCGCCTGTGCATACTCGCGCCTGGCCCCAGGCGTGAGCGAGCCGCGTAGAGTCAGCGTGTTGCCGTGTGCGTCGTTGTAGTCGCTGCTTGGAGCCCTGAGCTTCTCGCGCTGGCGATCGCGCTTACCCACGCTCAGATTGTGTCAGCGGCACGTTCGAGCTGGCTGCGCACATCGCCAGTCACCGGCTTGCCATGTCCCGGCCATGCCGCGGCGGGCTCCAGTGCCGCGAGCTTTCGCAGGCTCGCCAGCGCCTGCTCGGTATCGAAGTTGTAGATCGACGACGCCAGACGCGGCGGGCAGCTACGGCCCCACATGTCCAGGGTGTAAAAGGCGTCGCTGCAGAGTGCTAGGCGATCTGACTCTCGCCACAGGGCGATCAGCCCGGGGGCATGGCCGGGCAGGTGGACGACTCGGAATCCGGCGATCTCATCGTCCTCTGCGACGGTGCCGGCGATCTTCACCGGCCCGCCGTCCCAAGCGATCCGATGCAGAACGCGATGGATCTGACGTTGAGGGGTCGGCAGCCCCGCCAGGTCGGCAGGCCAGTAGCGAAAGCCGCCGCTGCCTTCGGCGTCCTCCACCTCATCCGGATGGCACAGCACTGGCACGCCCAGCGCGGGCGCAGTGCCGCGGTGATCGGTGTGTCCGTGGCCGAGCACGATTCGCTTGATCCCGCCCAGCTTTGCGCCAGCGCTCGCCACCGCGCGGGTCATCGTGCGTGCGCCCGCGTCGTACAGCGTCACGCCGCCGTCGTCCTCGATCAGGTACACGTTGCACCTTCCCGGCTGGCCCTGCACGACCCACACGCCCTCGGCCACCAGCTCTGCCTCGCCGGCGGCGAGGCCGCTCGTCAGCCGCGTCTTGGCGTTGAACGCGCCCGTCATCGTCTGCTCGGCGGGGGAGCCCTGCGGCGGCATCATCCCAATCTGGCGGGCGAACGTCATCGAGTCGGTGAACGCGTCATTGGCTTGAATCAGCCCGTCGCGCACGGTCAGCAGATCGATGCCTTCAAGGACGACCGGTGAGCCCGTCGGGGCGACGCCGCTGAAGCTTCCCGGCCCGGCGAACGTGCCGCTGAAGCGCCATTGCAGCGCGCAGCGGTCGTCCTCGGTCGTGGTCGCGACGATCTCACAGCGCAGGTCCGGCAGCGCGCCGAGTACGTCCCCGATGAACATGCGCACGCCTTCTGGCGCGGTGACGTCCACCTGGCCGCGAACATGCTCGCGTCCGCCGTCCGCCCACATTGCCACGGCCGCATCCAGGTCATGCGCACCGATCGCTTCGAAATAGCGCCGCGCCACCGTCTCGGCCTTATTCCCCGAGATGCGCCCGCGACGCGCGCTCGCCTGCTGTACGCTGGCCGCCATCTCCTGCACCTTCGTGGCCGCCTTGCTCGCGCTCTCCTCCTCGGCCATCTGCTCTTCTCCTTTTCGCGCCGCCGGAGATACGTAGTCTAGTCTCCGCCGCGTGGCCGAGCTGACCGATCGAAGACCGTCCAACAAGCGCGAGCTGGGGCGGGGTGAGCGTGTGCTGCCCGGCGTCTTTCGCCTGCGTCTGCCGTTGCCATGGCCCGGCGTTCCGCACTGCAATGCCTGGGCGGTCACCAACGGCGAGGGCTTCGTGCTGTTCGACACCGGCATGCACCAGCCCGAGTCGATGGCGAACCTCGAGCGGGCGCTCGCCATGTGCAACCTGTGCCTGGAGGACGCGCAACTGATCGTCTGCACGCACGCGCACTCCGATCACTGCGGCCAGGCGCCCACGATCGCGCAGGCGGCCGGCTGCGAGGTGTGGATGCACCCCAACCACGCCCACCTCACGCGCATGGTGGAGGATCCCGACGCGGTGTTCGACCGGCGCGTGGAGGTCGCCCGCCAGAGCGGCGTTCCCGAGGAGCCGCTGCTGCGCTTCGCCTCCGAACGCAGCTCGCGCGGGACCGGCATCGCGGGGCCGATCGAGCCCGACCGCGATCTCCTGGCGGGCGTCACCGTGGCCAGCGATCTCGGCGAGTGGGTGGTCTACGAGACACCGGGGCACGCCCCCTCGCACGTGTGCCTGTTTCAGCCGGAGCGCCGCGTGCTGATCTCCGGCGACCACCTGCTGGGGCGCATATCGCTGTACTTCGACTACGGCTACTCCCCCGATCCCGTCGGCGAATTCCTGTCCTCGCTGAGCGTCGTCGAGCAGCTCGACGCGCGCCTGTGTCTGGCTGGGCACGGGCGCACTTTCACCGATGTGCAGGCGCATATCAACGGCAATCGCACGTTGATCGACGAACGCCTGCAAAGCGTGCTGGGGGCAGTCAGCGGGCACGAGTTGACGGCGTTTGAGGTGGTCCCGCATGTGTACGGCGACTCGCTGTCCTCCAACAACGCGCACTGGCTGCTGTCGAAGATCCTCGGCTACCTCACCCACCTGGAGGCCGTGGGGAAGATCCGCCGCATCGCCGGCGAGCCCGAGCGCTGGTCTGCATAATCAGCGGATGCGCATCGATCAGATCCTCGCGGATCAGGACCCGCCCACCCCGACGTTCTCCTTCGAGTTCTTCCCGCCCAAGACGGAGGCAGGGGAGGAGAACCTGCGCGCGTCGCTCGCCGAGCTGCGCGGCCTGGATCCGTCGTTCGTGTCCGTCACCTACGGCGCCGGTGGCTCCACCAGGGGCAAAACGATCGAGATCGTCAAGCGCATCCGCGAGCAGTACGGGCTGGAGGCGATGGCGCACTTCACCTGCGTGGGCGCCACCGTGGCGGACCTGCGCGCCACCCTCGACGAGATGCAGAGCGCGGGCATCGACAACGTGCTCGCGCTGCGCGGCGACCCGCCGGCGGGGGAGGAGCAGTGGCGCAAAACGGAGGGCGGCCTTGAGTACTCGCGCGAACTGGTGGAACTGATCGCCGCCGACTATCCGTTCGCGATCGGCGCCGCCTGCTTCCCCGAGACGCACATCCACGCGGTCAGCCCCGAGGAGGATCTGGAACACCTCGCCGAGAAGGTGGCTGCGGGCGTGCAGTTCCTGATCACGCAGCTGTTCTTCGACAACGCCCTCTACTTCGACTTCGTCGAGCGCGCACGCGCGGCGGGCGTGAACGTCCCGATCATCCCCGGCGTCATGCCCATCACGCAGGTCGGGCAGGTCGAGCGCATGGCCAAGCTCTGCGGGGCATCGATTCCTGACGGCCTGCGCCGCGAGCTGCACGCCCGCGGCGAGGACCCCGAGGCGGTGCTCGACTTCGGCGTTGCCTACGCCACGCTGCAGTGCGCGGAGCTGCTGCGTGAGGGCGTGCCCGGCATCCACTTCATCACGCTCAACCGCTCCCCCGCTACGCGCGCGATCCTCAGTGCGCTGCGGATCGCAAAGCCCTGGTAGCCGACTGGGCCTGACCGCGCGGCCGGCCGGCGCTCAGTTCGCTTCGATCTCCAGCCCCTCAGCCACGCGCGGGGAGCCGTCGGGCGCCTCGTAGCGCACATCCACCGAGTCGTTCTGGCGGTAGGTGCCCACGCCCCACGCGCCCAACAGCCAGCGCCAGCCGCTGATCTTGTCCTTGCGCAGCTCCTGTTCGAACACCAGCGCGCCGTCTCTCACCTGGAAGTCCTCGCCGAGCTGCTGCGGCACGCCGTTCAGGTAGACCTCATATGGCTCGCGCACCCCGTGTGGCAGTCTCACCTTGGATCGGGTCATCGCCTGCGGATTATGCACCCGATGGTGCGCGTACTCTCCGTTCGCAGCGTGACCGATATTCCCTACACCGTCCGTCGCTCCGCCCGCGCGCGGCGTGTGCGCGTGAACGTGCACACGCACACGGGCGTTGAAGTCGTGCTGCCCGCCCGCGCGCCCGAGCGTGCCGCGGCAGCGGCGGTCAGCGAACTGCGCCCCTGGATCCAGCGCCGCTTGGATGAGGCGCGAGACGTACGTACGCGGATTGCCGCGCGTGGGGGCACAGTGCCCTATCTGGGCACGCCGCTGGAATTGGTTCCGCAGACAGGGCGTACGCGCGTGCACCGCGTCGGAGAGTGCCTGCTGGTGCCGGCTGGTGACGCCCGCCCGGCGATCGAGCGCTTCTACCGCCGGGCCGCGCGCGCGGAGATCGCTCCGCGCTTGGACCGTGCCACGGCGCTCGCTGGCGCCAGCTACGCCGGCCTGGCAATTCGAGCTCAGCACACCCGCTGGGCTTCGTGCTCGGCGGACGGGCGCATGAGCTTCAACTGGCGGCTCCTGCTCGCACCCGAGCGTGTGCTCGAATACGTGGTCTGGCACGAGGTTTGCCACCTAGAGATCCTCGACCACTCCGCTGGATTCTGGGCGCTGGTGGAGAGGCGCTGGCCTTCCTGGCGCGAGGATCGTGACTGGCTGAGTCGCCACGGCGCGACACTCGTATTGTAGGCGCGTCTAGGCCCGCTGCTCGATCGGGACGTAGTCACGATCGCGCTCGCCCGTGTAGATCTGGCGGGGGCGGGCGATCTTCTGCTCGGCATCCTCGACCATCTCCTTCCATTGGGCGATCCAGCCACTCGTGCGTCCGATGGCGAACATGACCGGGAACATCGCCACCGGCAGTCCCAGCGCCTCGTAGATCAGGCCCGAGTAGAAGTCGACGTTTGGATACAGCTTGCGCTGAGTGAAGTACTCGTCGTCGAGCGCGCGCTTCTCTAGCTCTGTGGCGACCTCCAGCAGCGGACTCTTGCCACGCACCTCGAACACGTCGTCCAGGTATTTGCGGATGATCCGCGCGCGCGGATCGTAGTTCTTATAGACGCGATGCCCGAACCCCATCAGGCGCTCGTTGCCTGCCTTGACGCCCTCGAGGAAGTCGGGAATGTTCTCCACCTTGCCGATCCGCTCTAGCATCCGCAGAGCCGCCTCGTTCGCGCCGCCGTGCAGGGGTCCATACAGCGCCGCGACCCCGCCCGCCATGGCGGAGTAGGGGTCTACCTGAGTGGAGCCGATCGAGCGTACGGCGCTCGTGGAGGCGTTCTGTTCGTGGTCGGCATGGAGGATGAAAAGGACGTCCAAGGCACGCTCCAGCCGAGGATCGGGCTCGTACTTGAGCTCGGTCATCTTGTACATCATCCCCAGGAAGTTGCCGGGGTAGCTGAGATCGTTGTCGGGATAGACGTAGGGCTGGCCCATGTTGTGACGGAAGGCGAACGCCGCGAGGGTCGGCATCTTCGCCAAGAGGCGGATGATCTGGATCGCGCGGACGCGCTCCTCGCGGATCTTGTTGGCGTCTGGGTAGAAGGTCGACAATGCTCCCACCGATGCGACCAGCATGCCCATCGGGTTGGCGTCGTAGCGGAAGCCCTGCATGAAGTCCTTGACGTTCTCGTGCACGAACGTGTGAATCGTGATCTCGTCCACCCAGCCGGTCAGCTCGGTCTGGTTGGGCAGCTTGCCGTTGATCAGCAAGTAGGCGACCTCTAGGTATGTGGAGTGCTCGCACAGCTGCTCGATCGGGTAGCCGCGATGCTGGAGGATCCCGGCCTCGCCGTCGATGTAGGTGATCGCCGAGCGGCACGAGGCGGTGTTGGTGTAGGCGGGGTCGTAGGCCATCAGCCCGAAGTCCGCGTCGTCGGTCTTGATCTGGCGCAGATCCATGGCGCGGACGGTGCCGTCTATCACCGGCAGCTCATAGATCTTGCCCGTGCGGTTGTCGGTGATCGACAGGGTTTGCGCGCTCATGCGCGGGATTCTCGCATGTGTGCTGCGCTCAACGTCGCGCGTGTGCTGCGCTCAACGCTGAACCAGGCGCCCGCTCCTCGCGGCCGTGCGCATGCGGCGGGGCGAGGACGGCGCGAGGTCGCCGTGGGGGCCGCGGCGGGGGATGATCGGGCCCCGTCCACCCCGGCGCGAGCGTGGGTGGTAGGGGTGCGGTAGGTTGATGTGGGGCCCGCCCACCCGAGGCCCGCCGACACGGGGCCCGCCCACCCCGATGCCGCCATCCTCGTCGGTCGTGGCCTCGGGTTCGCGCACCGCCCAGCGCACCAACAGGAACAGCGCGACGATCGGGATCTTCAAGAAGACCATCAGCCAGATGAAGGTCCAAGTAGTCACTTCTCGGGATCGTACTACCCGCGACTCGCGAGAGGTAACTGCTTCCACCACGATGATCCGGGTGATGGTCAGCCGCGCAGCTTGAGCGGAGCGCCGCTGAACTGGGTGATATCGCGCAGCTCTTCCACGCGCGCGGCGATCTCCTCGCCGCTGAGAGATTCGATGCGCTCGGTGCCGAAGGCCTCGACGTTGAACGAAGCAAGCGCGGTGCCGTGGGCCATCGCGCGGCGCAGCAGCTCATCAGAGAGGTCCTCGTCGGGGTGAGCGGCGATGTAGCCGACGAGCCCGCCGGCGAACGTGTCGCCCGCACCAGTCGGGTCGATCACCGTCTCCAGCGGATAGGCCGGCAGCGCGAAGAAACCATCCCGCGTGACGAGCGCCGCGCCGTACTCACCTTGCTTTGCGACGATGACCTGAGGCCCACCCACCCCGGGCCGCTCTTCGTCGGCGGGCGCCCAGGAGAGGATCTCTTGCGCAGCGGCGAGGAGGTTGGGCTTGCCCGTGAGCTGGCGCAGCTCTGAGTCGTTGAGAATCACGCAGTCCACCGACTCGATCGCCTGCACGAGTGAGTCGCGCGCGATGTCGATCCACAGGTTCATCGAGTCAAGCGCGACGAACCGCGCCCCGGGCAGTTGCGTGCGCACCTCGCGTTGCAGATCGGGCTGGATATTCGCCAGGAACAGCACGTCGCTGGAGCGCGAGGTTGCAGACAGCTTTGGTTGGAAGCCCTCGAACACCCCTAGCTGGGTGTCGAGCGTCTCGCGCGAATTGAGATCCCAGCCGTACTCACCGCGCCAGAAGAAGGTCTTGCCGCCGGCGACGCGCTCGATGTCTGAGATATTCACTCCGCGACTGCGCAGCACATCGAGCTCGGCCTCGCCGAAGTCATCGCCGACGGGGCCGACGACGCGCACCTCGGCGAAGAAGGAGGCGGCCAGCGCGAAGTGCACGGCGGCGCCGCCGAGCATGCGCTCGCGCTCACCGAATGGCGTCTTGACGGCGTCGTAGGCGATGGATCCAACCACGGTGATCGACATGGGCTGGCACCTTAGAGCACCCGCTAGCCTGACGGTCCATGCGTGCGATCCAGATGACCGAGTTCGGTGGCCCGGAGGTGTTGAGGCTTGCGGAGCTTCCAGCGCCCGAGCCGGGGCCGCAGGAGGCACTGATCAGGGTCACTCGCGCGGGGCTGAACTTCGCGGACACGCACACGCGCACCAACTCCTATGTGCAGAAGGCCACGCTGCCGCTCGTGCCCGGCGGCGAGGTGGCGGGTATCCGCGAGGACACCGGCGAGCGGGTGCTGGCGCTCGTGGGCACGGGCGGCTACGCCGAGTACGCGATTGCGCCCAAGGGGCTGATCTTCCCGATCCCTGAGGAGCTCGATGACGGGACCGCGCTGGCGCTGATCGTGCAGGGCACGACCGCCTGGCACCTGTACCGCACCTCGGGACACGTGGCCGAGGGGGAGAGCGTCGTCGTCCATGCCGCCGCCGGGGGTGTCGGCTCGCTCGCGGTGCAGCTCGGACATGCGCTTGGCGCGGGTCGTGTGATCGCGACGGCGTCGAGCGAGGAGAAGCGCAAGCTCGCCCTGCAGCTCGGTGCGGATGTCGCGATCGACTCGGCGCCGGAGGGGCTTGAGGAGCGGCTGATCGAGGCGAACGAGGGTCAGAAGGTAGACGTCGTATTCGAGATGTCCGGCGGCGAGGTGTTCGACGCCTCCTACGCCGCGCTGGCGCCATTCGGGCGGGTCGTCGTCTGCGGCATCGCCTCGGAGCAGCCCCGCCGCGTCTCCACCGGCTCGCTGCTGCGCCACTCGCGCGCGGTAGTCGGCTTCTATCTGTTCCACTGCTTACAGCGGCCGGGGATGTTCACAGACGCGTTATCCGATCTGTTCGCGCGTGCGTCGCGCGGCGAGTTGCAGGCGGTTGTCGGACACACTTACCCGCTGGAGCAGGCCGCCCAGGCGCACATCGACCTACGCGCGCGACGCACGATGGGCAAGCTGTTACTCGACCCTGCCGCCTGACGCGTAAGCTCCTCCCGAACGATGAGCACTTTTGCCGAGCTCGGGCTGTCCGAGTCCACACTGAAGGCCCTGCGCGACGTGGGGTACGAGTCGCCGAGCCCGATCCAGGAACAGGCGATCCCGTCGGTGCTCGAAGGCAGGGACGTGATCGGCCAGGCACAGACCGGGACGGGCAAGACGGCGGCGTTCGGGTTGCCGATCGCCGAGTACATCGACCCCGAGCTAGCCGAGGTGCAGGCGCTCGTGCTGACGCCCACGCGCGAGCTGTGCATCCAGGTAACGCAGGCGCTGAGGACGTATGGGGCACACAAGGGAATCGACGTGGTCGCGGTCTTCGGCGGCGCGCCGATCCGTACTCAACAGGCACAGCTACGGGCTGGTGGACACGTTGTCGTGGGGACGGTGGGACGCGTGCTCGACTTGATTTCCCGCCATTCGCTGATATTGCACGACTGTCGTTTTGTCGTGCTCGACGAGGCCGACGAGATGCTCGATCTAGGCTTTCTGGAGGACGTCGAGAAAATCCTGTCGCTGACACCGTCGGGACGCCAGACGGCCCTGTTCTCAGCCACGATGCCGCCACCGATCCGCCAGTTGGCAGACAGGTACCTGTATGACCCGGTCACGATCCAGGTCGAGGCGGCGACGCTGACGATCGATACGGTCGCGCAGTTTCAGCTCCCGGTGGAGACCAAGCAGAAGGCGGACAAGCTGGTGGAGGTGCTGCGCGCGGAGAAGCCGGAGCAGGCGATCGTGTTCGTGCGCACGAAGATCCGCTGCGACCAGCTGTTCCGCACGCTGCGCGACCGCGGTATGAACGTGAGAGCGCTGCATGGCGACATGAGCCAGGGCTCGCGTGATGGCGTGATGCTCGCGTTCAAGGGCGGGCGCGTGCCGATCCTCGTAGCGACCGATGTGGCAGCGCGCGGCCTCGATATATCGACGGTGACGCACGTGATCAACTACGACGTGCCGACGAGCCCCGACACCTACGTGCACCGCATCGGGCGCACCGGCAGGGTCGGACGCTCGGGTCGGGCGATCACGTTCGTGGAGGATCGTCAGAAGCGCGAGCTGGTAGCGATCGAGCGCCACATCGGGATGTCGATCGCGGCGTGGGAGCCTGGCGCGGAGAGCGCGCCGACGCCGGTGAAGGAGCGTCCGCGGCGACATTCGAAGCCGGGCATCTCGCGCAAGGACGGCGAGGAGGCCTACGTCAAGCTAGTGCTTGGCGGCGGGCGGGCCGCCGGGCTGCAGGTGGCCGACATCGTCGGTGCGGTGACATCATCCGCGGGTCTCGACGGAGAGGCGGTGCGCGACGTGCTCGTGCTCGATCGCTTTTCGTTCCTTTCGGTTCCCGCATCGGAGGCGGACAGGGTCATCGAGGCACTCAACGGGCGCGAGATGGGATCTCGGGCGGGTGGACAATCCTTGAGCCTCGAGCGGGTCCCCGCCTGAGTATCGGGCAGTGGGCTCTGCCTACGGTTGCTCGCTATCGTGGCTCGTCGTCCACCATGTCAAGTTGAGGAGACCTTTCGATGTCAACTGCCACGATGCAGACCACCGAGGGCGCGATCACGTTTGAGCTGTTCGACGAAGACGCGCCGAAGACGGTCGCGAACTTTCGCAAGCTCTCGAGCGACGGCTTCTACGACGGGCTCACGTTTCACCGCGTGATCAAAGACTTCATGATCCAAGGCGGTTGTCCGCAGGGGACGGGCACCGGCGGCCCGGGGTATCAGTTCGAGGACGAGATCAACCCACACAAGATCGTGCGCGGCGCGCTGGCGATGGCGAACGCCGGACCGCATACGAACGGCTCGCAGTTCTTCATCGTCACGACCGAGAAGGCCCCGTGGCTGGACGGCAAGCACACGGTGTTCGGGCAGGTGACGGATGGGATGGACGTGGTGGACAAGCTCGAGGAAGTTGCCACCGACGGTGGAGACCGTCCCGTCGACTCGATCGGCATCGCCTCGATCGAGCTGTCGGAGTAGCCTCTTCAGCACGAGCGAACGAAGGGGAGGCCGAGATGGCGACCGTCGAGCAGCACGTTGAGCAGGAGATACTCCAAGCCCGCAACGGCGTCGCGCAGGATGAGGATCCCGCCCGCCCGGAGATTCCCGTCGAGAACCCCGCGACCGGGCAGATCCTCAGCACGGTTCCCGATCTCGGCGCGGACGCCGTCGCGGAGATGGCCACGCGCGGACGCGCGGCGCAGCCCGGCTGGGAGGCGTTCGGCTTCGAGGGCCGCGCACGCGTGCTGTTGCGCATGCAGAAGTGGGTGATGGACAACTCTGAGCGGATCATCCAGACGATCGTCTCGGAGACCGGCAAGACCTATGAGGACGCGCAGTTGGCGGAGATCTCATACGGAGGCGCCGCCTTCGGCTTCTGGGCCAAGCACGCGGAGCGATACCTGGCCGACGAGCGGGTGCGGACGAGCTCGCTGCTCGTGAAGGGACGCAAGCTGATCCTGCGCTACCAGCCACTCGGTCTGATCGGTGTGATCGGCCCGTGGAACTACCCGCTGACCAACTCGTTCGGGGATTGCATCCCGGCGCTGGCCGCCGGGAACAGCGTGATCCTCAAGCCCTCGGAGATCACTCCGCTGACCTCGCTGCTGCTCGCCGATGGGCTGCGCGAGTGCGGCATGCCCGCGGACGTCTTCGCGGTGGCCACCGGCCGCGGGGAGACCGGCGCGGCGTTGATCGAGCAGGTGGACATGATCATGTTCACCGGATCCACGAAGACCGGGCGCAAGGTCGCCGAAGCGGCGGCGCGGCGGTTGATCCCGGCCTCATTGGAGCTGGGCGGCAAGGATCCGATGATCGTCCTCGCCGACGCCGACCTCGAGCGCGCGGCGAACGTCGCCACCTACTACTCGATGCAGAACTCCGGTCAGACGTGCATCTCGATCGAGCGCGTGTACGTCGAGGAGCCTGTCTACGACGAGTTCGTTGCCAAGGTCACCGACAAGGTGCGCGCGTTGCGTCAGGGCAAGCCCGACGGGGGTCCCGGCACCGTCGAGGTTGGATCGATGACGTTTCCCCCTCAGGTTGACGTCGTCGAGGACCATGTCAACGACGCGGTCGCAAAGGGAGCGAAGGTCCTCCTAGGCGGCCACCGCGGCACTGGCTCCGGGCACTTCTTCGAGCCCACCGTGCTCGTTGATGTGGATCACGAGATGAAGATCATGACCGAGGAGACGTTTGGACCCACGTTGCCGATCATGAAGGTCTCCGACGCCGAGGAGGCCATCCGCCTGGCCAACGACTCACCCTACGGTCTGTCCGGCTCGGTATTTACAAAGGACACCGCCAAGGGTGAGGAGATTGCGCGCCGGGTGCGCTCGGGCACGGTCGACGTCAACGACGCGATCATCAGCTATGCGGCGCTGGAGCTGCCGATGGGTGGCGTGAAGGCATCGGGGTTGGGCTCGCGCCATGGCACGGGGGGGATCCGCAAGTACTGCTCTCAGCAGGCGATCGTGGTCACCTCGCCGCGCCTGTCGCTCAAGCGCGAACCGCACTTCTTCCCCTACTCACGCCGCGGGACGAAGCGGCTGGGCCGGATGCTGAAGCTGCTCTACGGCCGCGGTAAACGAGACTAGGACACGCCCTCGCCTGCGGTCTCGCGCAGGGCGATCCCCAGCAGGCGCTCGAGCTCGGGGATCGTCGTCTCGGCGCTGGTGTGGTGGACGGTCGCCATGCCGAGCTCCTGGGCCGGTGTGAGGTTGAACGGCAGGTCATCGACGTAGACGCACTCGGCCGCCGGCACGCCCGCGCGCTCGGCGCCGAGCTCGTACATGCGGCGGGAGGGCTTGCGAATGCCGAGCTCGCCGGAGATCACGATGCCGTCGAACAGCTCGTCGAACAGCTCGTGGGGATAGCGGTGGACGCCCCAGGAGTTCGAGACGAGCGCGGTGCGGACGCCAGCGGCGTGCGCGCGGCGCACGGCGTCGAGCATCGAGAGGTCGGGCGTTACGCCGGCGAACAGACCGTCGATCAGGCCATCGGGCTCGACATCGAGCAGCGCCGCGAAGCGCAGCTCGAAGGCCGGCTCGTCGAGCTCGCCCTTCTCCAGCGCGATCAGCAGCTCACGGAAGTCCGGGTCGGCTTTGAATCGTTCCCCCAGCGTCTGCGGATCGATCTCGGTCGCGACGCAGTAGGCGTGGAACGAGGCGAACAGGTTGCTCGTCAGCACCCCGCCCCAGTCGATCAGCAAACCCTCGCGAGGCGCCGCACCGTCGTCTACGCCCCCCTCGTGGTCGCCTGCCCGCTCCTCAGTCCCCACCGAGCGCCACCTCCTCGGCCTGGTGGGCGAGCTCGAGCACGCCGTCGCCGAACTGCTTGAGATAGGGATCGTCGGTCGTGCCGGCGATCGCGCGCTTGTAGTTGCCCTCCATGAACACCACGGTCTTCCACAGCGCGAGGGTTGTGTACCAACGGATATCGCTCATCGAGCGGCCCGAGCGCTCCTCATAGCGCGCGATCAGCTCGGCGCGCGTCAGAAAGCCCTCGGCCCGGGTGACCCTACCGAGGTGCTTGCGCATGCCTCCTTCAGGGTCGCCCGCCTCGGTCCACATCATGCACAGGTAGCCGAGGTCGGCCAGCGGGTCGCCAATCGTGGCCATCTCCCAGTCGAGCACCGCCTCGAGGCGCGCGGGAGCCTGGGTGGCGAACATCGTGTTGCCGAGGCGAAAATCCCCGTGCACGATCGTGGCCGGGCCGGAGCTGGGCATTTTCTCGGCCAGCCAGCTTCCGACGCGCTCGACCGCCGGGATCTCACGTGTCTTGTTGAGCTCCCACAGCCCCGTGAATCTCCTCAGCTGGCGCTCGAGGTAGCCGACCGGCTTGCCGAAGCCCTCTAGATCCACCGCCCGCCAGTCCACTGCATGAATCTCCACGAGCGCGTCGATCAGTTGCTCGCCGATTCTGCGGCGTTCGGGAGGTGTGTCCAACGCGGGGGGGAGGCTCGCGACGATCGCCTCACCGGCGACCCTCTCCATCACATAGAACGGGCAGCCGATGACGCCAGGGTCCTCGCAGACGGCGAGCACCTCCGGCACGCGTGCGGGCGTGTCCTTCAGCGCGCGCAGCAGGCGCGCCTCGCGCAGGACGTCGTGCGCGCTCGGGGGCAGCGGCGGTCGTGGTGGGCGGCGCAGGACGATCTCCGCGCCGGAGCGCTCGATCAGGTAGGTCACGTTCGAGTGGCCCTCACCGATCGGGCTCGCCTCGATCTCGCCCGCGCCAAGTTCGTGAGCATCTAAGAACCGCCGCAGGGGCTCCAGCACGAGCAGCGGCGGGCGGCTGTTACCCTCTGCCTCCGCAGAGGTCTGGACGATGTCATCCGGTGCGATTGAAGTGCTCACAGGCCGAACGCTACAAAGACCGCAACCTTCTTTGCGCTCACGTGTCTCAAGCGACCATGTCTCGTATACGCTCACTTCTCCTCACGCTGCTTATCTCGGTGCTCGGCCTCTTGACGAGTGTCCCCGCCGCTTTGGCCTCCCACAACGAGACCGTCTACTTCGAGGGCGCCGCCGACCTGCTCAGCCCGGTTACGCGCCCGCATGCGCTTGAACAGCTGCAGTCGCGTGGCGTCAAAGCCCTGCGTGTCGAGCTCTACTGGGAAGATGTCGCGCCTGACGCCAACAGCGCCACTCGCCCGAACTTCGAAGCTACCAACCCGGCCAGCTACAACTGGGGCCAGTACGACGCGCTGCTTGCCGAAGCCAAGCGGCTGCACTGGCCGGTGCTGCTGACCGTGACCTCGCCGGTGCCGCGTTGGGCGACATCGAACGGCAAAGCTCCCTTCATCATGCGCCCGGACTACCAGGACTTCCAGGAATTCATGACCGCCGTCGGGCGCCACTACGGCTCTGAGGTCTCGCTCTTCGCGATCTGGAACGAGCCCAACCACCCCGCCTTTCTATCGCCGCAGTTCAACTCCAACGGTACGCCCGCGTCGCCGCGCATCTACCGTGGCCTCTACCAGGCCGGCTACGCGGGGCTCCAGGCCGCCGGGATGGAACACCCGAAGGTGCTCTTTGGTGAGACGGCGCCCACTGGCTATGACTCGGTCAAGAGCCTGCTGCGCAGTGAAGGGTCCAAGGCGTTGCTCCACGACGTCGCGCCGCTCGCGTTCCTGCGCGAAGCACTGTGCCTGAACGCTAAGTACAAGAAATCCGGCTCGTGCGGCCTGCTGCAGATGTCCGGCTACGCACACCACGCGTACACGACTCCAGCAGGCCCCTACTACCACACGCCCGGAAGCGATAACGTGACGATCGGCGTGCTCTCGCGCCTCACAAGCGCGCTGGACAAAGCCGCACACGCTCACGCGATCCCGGCGGGTCTGCCGGTCTACCTGACTGAGTTCGGAGTGCAGAGCTTCCCGAACAAGTACCTCGGGGTCTCGGTCGCCAAGCAGGCCGAATTCGATGCGATCTCCGAACACATCGCCTACTCCAACCCGCGCGTGGCTGCGTTCTCCCAGTACCTGCTCAAAGACGATGCGATCGGCGGGGCACCTGGCTCGAGCGTGCACGGCGGGACGGTCGGCTTTCAGACCGGGTTGGAGTACATCAGCGGGGCTGCCAAGCCGCTCTACTTCGGCTGGCCGATTCCGCTCACGGTCACCAAGCGCAGCCATGGCGTGGCGCTGTGGGGCCTGGTGCGTCCCGCTACCGGTGCGACGAAGTTGACGGTGCTCGTGCTGCGCAAGGGCGCGAAGAGGTACAGCAAGCTGAAGACGGTCACGACCAACGGCCTCGGCTACTGGAGCTTCAACTCTTCCACGCAGGGCTCTCACTGGCGCGTGCGCTGGGTCAGCCCGAGCGGCGTGAAGTACGAAGGTCCGCCGATCGCCGCTCACTGAGACGACTCTGGGCGTTTCGCGGAGGCTTTGTCCTTACCGATCGGAGATCGATCGACGGAATCTCCGATCGGCCAGCGTCTGTGCGTCGCACACTTCGCTGTCCCGAGTTCGCGCCCCTCAACCCACGACCGCCTCAGGGCGCAGTACTCATCGACCTGCATTGCCTCCTACGATGAGAGGCGATGCCAGAGCTGCCCGAGGTCGAGATCACCGCGCGCCTGCTCGACGCCGCTTTGAGGGGGGCGGCGATCGAGTCCGCGACAGCGCCGGGGATCAATGCACTGAAGACGTTCGACCCGCCGCTGTCTGAGCTCGAGGGTCGCGAGATCACCCGGGTGCGCCGGCGCGGCAAGCACCTGATCGTCGAGGCATCTGGCGGACTGGCGCTGCTGATTCACCTGATGTCCGCGGGACGCCTGCAGCTCTACGGCAAGTGTGCCGGCCCGCGTGACCGTACCTCGCGGCTGCTCGTAGGTGTCCGTGTCGGTGGGGGAGATGGGGACGAGGCCGAGCTGCGGCTACGTGAGTTCGGCTCCAAGCAGGCCGCCTGGGTAAAGCTGCTCAGCTCCAGCGAGCTAGAGCAAGACAGCTCGCTCTCGACACTCGGACCCGAAGCCTGGCCGGATCCCCCGTCGCTCGAGGATCTGCTGGATGCGCCGCGGCCGTTGCATGCGCTGCTGCGCGATCAGCGGGTCATAGCAGGCATCGGGCGTTCCTGGGTCGACGAGATCCTATGGCACTCCTTGCTCTCGCCCTACAAGCGCGGCGCAGACCTCGATGCTGAAGAGACCGAGCGGCTGAAGGTCGCCATGATGGAGACACTAGATTCGGCCATTGCCCATTACGAGCAGGTGGTGAGCCTGCCGATTCCCGACAAGCTGCCGATGCCACTACGCGTCCACAGGCACGAGGGCGAGCCCTGCCCGCGTTGTGCCACCACGCTCGAGGCGGTCCATTTCGAGGACTACATCATCGCCTATTGTCCCTCATGCCAGACGGAAGGGCGGGTACTCAAGGATCGCCGGATGTCAAAGCTATTGAAGTAGAGAGGACGCGAATGGTCGAGCAGGGTCAACATGCGCCGGACTTCGAGTTGCCCGACCAGGACGGCAACCACGTAAAGCTCTCCGACTTCCGCGGGCAGCCAGTTGTCGTGTATTTCTACCCGAAGGCTGCAACCCCAGGCTGTACCGTCCAGGCCTGCGGAGTGCGCGACCATCGGGCCGACTACGCCAAGAGGGGCGCCACTGTGCTGGGGATCTCCCCGGATCCTGTCGCCAAGGTCAAGAAGTTCCACGACAAGGAGGGGCTGAACTTTGCCCTGTTGGCCGATGAGGGGCATGAGGTGGCAGACGCCTACGGCGTCTGGGTCGAGAAGTCGATGTACGGGAAAACCTATATGGGCGCAGAGCGCACGACCTTCGTCATCGACTCCGACGGCAAGGTCGCCGAGGTCCTGCGTAAGGTCAAGCCAGCCGAGCACGACGAACTGGTGCTGAAGGCGCTGGAGGAAATTCCTGAGCGGTGAACCGTCCCGGTCACCTACACGGTGCCGTGCCCAAGCGCAAGTGACGTTCCGAGAGCGCGTTTGAGCGAAGAGCGCCTAACGAAAAGATCGGCACGTCCGGATGCGTCCCTGGACGCGGCGCTGGACACCGATCGAAGATCCCGTGGATCTTCGATCGTCGCCACGTGACGGCTTACACATGCCACCAGCATGCGCTTCGCCGGGTGGGCGGGCATCCGATCCCCAGCTTGGTCCATGAACGCCCCGGCCACACCGCCTATTTCGTTAGGCGCTCTGAGAGTGCTCAGCGAGTCATCCCGCCGACGAGCATGCCGGACCCGAGGTGGGCGCCGAGCACGGGTCCAACCTCCGTGCAAAACAACGGTTCTGAGCCGAAGATCGCTGA
>Ga0116215_1000142_pt1 | contig 57406 bp, 55 predicted proteins | sample Sb_taG_7_FD_89698 | JGI IMG/M metagenome (GOLD analysis project Ga0116215, IMG submission 89698) | Peat soil microbial communities from Weissenstadt, Germany - Sb_50d_2_FS metaG | ecosystem: Environmental > Terrestrial > Soil > Wetlands > Peat | place: Germany: Weissenstadt | collected 2010-09-21
CAGGCACCGAACGACGTCGTCCTCCTCCACGAACTGCAGCAGCGGGTCGAAACCCGCCACCGAGGGGCACAGAGGTCTCGAAAGGTTCACGCTTATCGGGGTGACGATGTCGGTCCCGAGGACGTTCGCGAAGCGAAGCAGGGTGACCACGGTGGAGGGATTGTCCTCTGCAAAGTCGCGCACGAAGCCCTCGACTTCGATCAGCGAGCGCTCGACACGCGTGCGAGCAGGCGACGTGCGGCTCATCTCCTCGCGGAACCACATGGGGTCGGTCGAGGCCGACCCGTAGACCAATGTCGACGACTTGACCACGACCTGGCGCACAGGTGAACCGGCCTGACCGGCAGCCGCGAGGAGGTTCATCGTGCCGATGACGTTGATCTCGTGCAGGGCCCGCCCCGAGACCTTTGTCGAGTCCACGACGAGGAAGGTGTGGACGATCGTGTCCACCTGGGTGGCGCGCACGATGCGGGAGAGGATCGAGTAGGTCTGGTCGGCGCGCACGAACTCAGCTCGCTCGAGAGGGACCGTCGGCTCGCGCGTCCCCATCCCCAAGATCATCTCGACGTCGGGATCCGACTCGAGAGCCTGAGCCATGCGCCCGCCCCAGAACGTGTCGAGCCCGGTGACCAGGACCCTGCGTCCCACGGCTCAGCCGAACCAGACGCTGCGCCGCTCCCGCAGCATCTCGTAGAGGGTCTCTTGAAGATGCAGGCGGATGCTCTCGGCCTCCTCCATGACGCGGCTCTTCGAGTAGCGCTCCTGGCCGGGTGCGACGTCGAAGGTCACCGGGTCGAGCACGCGGAGCTTGAACTTCGCGGGGAAGTACAGGAGCACGCCGAGAGGTCCGAACAAGAGCATGTTGGCGGTCACCGGCACGTAGGGAACTCCGAGGGCACGTGCGATGAGCGGCAACCGGAACACGATCGGCATGGACTCCTCAGCCCCGACGACTGCGATCGGGATGACCGGTACGCCGGCGCGCATCGCGATCTCGACGAAGCCCCCCCGCCCGAACCGCCTCAGCCGGTAGCGGTCGGCGTAGGTTTTCGAAGGCCCTTTGGTCCCCTCGGGGAAGACCACGGCCAGTTGACCCTGGTCCCTGAGCAGCCGAAGTGCATTATCGGGGTGCGCCGGAAGGCCGCCCACCCTGGCCCATGCGGTCCCGAGCCACGGAGTCTGGCGGAAGAAGTAGTCGGCCATGCCGTAGACCGGGCGGCCCAGCTCCACTTCGATCCCGTGCATTATCGCCGGGGCGTCGGAGGGGATCGCGCCGGAGTGGTTCGCGACGAGCAGGGCTCCACCGGACTTTGGAATCTTCTCCAGTCCCTCCCATTCGGCGCGGAACCAATACTTGTAAAGCGGGGAGTAGATCTTCCGGGCGATCGACCTTGTGTGCTCCGATCGGCCCCATTCGTCTATGTCCGAGAGCCTGGAGCCCTCCGACACCCATTCCGCGGAGCGCGGCATAGGGACGAGGGCACCTTGATGCGTTTCCTGCGCGGTCTGCCGGCTGGCTGGCACGGGGTCATGGTACCTGCCTGGTCGACGCTCCCAACGGGGCGGCCAAGGTGGTCCCCGGGGGCCTTGGTGGGATCAGGGGCGCCCGGCGCCTACGAGCCCTCCGGTGAAAAGCGGGTCGAACGACACGACGGTCCCGGTGTGTGCCGCCTGGATGATCGTGTTCGACCCGTAAGGGCCCGACCCCACGTACATCACAACGTGGTCGATGGTGCTGTCCCCGTCGAGGTTGTAGTAGAAGAGCAGGTCCCCGGGCTGCACTTGGGAGAGCGGGACGTGGGTCGTCTCGTCGTACTGGAGCGCCGCTGAGTGCGCGAGGGACACCCCTGCCGCCTTCCAGGCGAGCATCGTCAATCCGGAGCAGTCGACTCCGCTGTGGCTCGCTCCGCCCCACTGGTAGGGGACGCCGAGGTACTGCTCGGCCGCGTGCAGTGCGGTCGAGCCCGCCCCGCTCGGCGCTTGGCTCGCCCCGTTGCCGACCGTGCCGGCCGCTCCGGTGCCTGCGGCGCTTGCCGCCTGATTGGCCGAGTCGGTTGCAGCGACCGCTGTCGCGCCGCTCCCCAGGCTCTGGGCAACTTGCGCGGCTTGCGCGGCTTGCGCTGCGGCCTGTGCTTTTTGTTGTTGGGTCGTCGCAGCCGCTGCGGCGGCGGCTTGCGCGGCGGCCTGCTGTGCCGCTTGCTGAGCCACGAGCTGCGCGAGGTTTCCCTTAACCGAAGACAACGTGGCGAGTGCTTGCGCGTTCGCCCCTTGGGCCGCCTGCTGGGACTGCTGGACTAGAGCAGCTTGCGCCACAGCCTGCTGTTCCTGGGTGGCCAGCGCCGACTGCGTGGCACCCAACTGGTGCTGCGCCGCCTCGAGAGCAGACACCGCTTTGTCGACATTGCCGATCGCTGTGTTGCTGTACTCGTCGTGAAGCACGGAGCCCTCCGACGTCGAAGAGAAGAGCGAGCTCACCTTTTCGGCCGGGGTGTCGTACATGTACGCGTTGAGCGCGTCCACGACCAGCCGGTGCCGGTCGGCGGCAAGCTCCTGGCGGTCGGCCGCCAGCGCCGCGTCGGTCTGGGCCAACTGCGCCCTCACCTGTGACAAGTGGACAGCGGCCTGGTCGAACTGCTCGGAGAGGGCCTCCACCTGCTGCTGCTGGGCCGCTATCTGTGACTCGAGCGAGGCGACCTGTGCCTGGGCAGAGCTGATGGCTGACGGGGCACCCGAGCTCTGCTGTGACGAGCTCGTGGTTCCGGCGGACGCCACCGCGGGCATTGCGAGAACGCCGAGCGCGGAGGCGGCGACGAGGGCGAATGCCCCGGGCCGGATGCGGGCCGGCATCGCCCTCCTGGGCCCACCGGCGCGGGCCGACAGTCGGGATCGATCGGCAACACCAGACCCATCTGCCACTTTAACAACATTAGTTGACACGGCTGATCCTGGGGACTTGGGGTTTTTCGGGCGCAGGGCGGGTTCCTTGACCCTCTCGTGCGAAGGCCTCTACCGTGCGTTCAAGCCTGTGACTGTGCTTTCGCGTGTATCGGCCAATTAGCGTCGCAGCTTGAGCCGGACACGAGGACAGCCGTACCGGGGCCAGGGTCTTCGAGCACGAGGGAGAGGCCGTGGAGGGCGTCGTTGGCGTGACGGGGGGCCTGGTGCGTGGCGCCGAGGAAGGCGCTCTGTGGGTATTTCGCGGGGTGCCTTACGCAGGCTCGACCGCCGCGTCTGGCCGCTGGCGCAGGGCGCCGGCGCCGGCTCCCTGGAGAGGGGTACGAGAGGCTTCGACCTGGGGTCCGATCGCCCCCCAGAGCCCGCCGGTGCCGGGCCTCAGCATCCCCGGTGATCCCGAGGACTCCGACGAGGACTGCCTGAGCCTCAACATATGGACCCCTGGTCTCGACGATCGTCGAAGGCCGGTTCTCGTGTGGATACACGGTGGGGGTTTCACGACGGGGTCGGGAGCCAGCATCGTCTACGACGGTCGCCGGCTTGCCGGCCGCGGCGACGCGGTCGTCGTGACGCTCAATTACCGACTTGGCGCGCTCGGGTTTCTCGCGCACCCCCAAATCCAGCCCGAGGACGAGCCCGGTTGCGGGAATTGGGGACTCCACGACCAGGTCGCTGCGCTCGGATGGGTCAACGAGCACATCGCGGATTTCGGCGGGGACCCCGGCAACGTCACCGTCTTCGGCGAGTCCGCAGGAGCAATGAGCATTGCCTCTCTCCTCGCGTCAGCGGTCTGCGGGCGGCTGTTCCACAAAGCGGTGCTCCAAAGCGGTCCCCCGGCGACGGGCAGCATCGACTGGGCTCGGCGCCGCGCAGAGCGGATATGGCAACTCGCGGCGACCGACGCTTCACGCTCGCCCGACCGGGACGCGCTCGTAGGCGTCGGCGCGCAGGAGCTCGTGCGCGCCACCCAACAGCTCGCGAGCGAGGTTCCGAGGGAGGGCGGTCTGCCTCTTCCCCTGCTTCCCGTCGTGGACGGGGATCTGATCAGCAGGCCGCCGTCCCAGGCCGTCGCCGACGGCAGCGCAGAGAGCGTGGCGCTTCTCATCGGCACGACCCGCGACGAGGCAGCTCTCTTCTTCTTCACCGATCCTTCTGCGACCGACATGGACATGAGCAGAGTCGTGAGAAGGGTGCAAAAGGCCGCACCTGGAGAAGCCGCAGAGGGGTTGGTCGACGCCTACCGCCGAGCACGAGAGGCTCGAGGAGAGCCGACGAGCCCGCGTGACCTGTTGACGGCGATCACCACCGATTACGTGTTCAGGCTTCCGTCGCTCGCGCTCGCCACCGCCTCACAGAAGCACCAGCGCTCCACCTTCACCTACATGTTCACGTGGGAGTCCCCGTTTCTCGATGGGATCTTCGGGTCGTCGCACGGACTGGAGATACCTTTCGTCTTCGGCACTGTGGAGCACGAGGTCGTCGGCATGTTCAGCGGTTCCGGACCTCGTGCGTCAGCGCTCTCGGAGAAGATGCAAGAGGCGTGGCTGGCGTTCGCACGCCGAGGCGATCCGTCCTGCGAAGCCGTGGGCGACTGGCCGTCGTACGATCCCCTGCGCCGCCCGACGATGCTGCTCGGTGGCGATCGAGTGACCGCTGAGGACGACCCGCGCGGGCTCGAGCGGCTTGCTTGGGACGAAGTGGGGATCGAGATCGACGCCGGACACCATCACGAGTTACGAGAAGGCTGAGACTCCGCTCCCGCGAGGCTGGTTGGTCTCGTGAGTTGCGGGGGGTGTAGCCCAACGGCAGAGGCAGGGCGCTTAAAACGCCCCAAGTGAGGGTTCGACTCCCTCCACCCCCACATGAGATGGCGATCGATCACAGCCAATGGGCTTCTCGCGGCCCTCGTCGCGGCCTCTGCATGCGGCGGATCCTCGGGGGGCTCGACACCGAGGCAGACCGGTCCTGCTTACGAGGTCACCACCGCGCAGTTGAGCGGGCTGGGGACTGTCCTCGTGAACGGAAGGGGCTTCACCTTGTACGTCTACCTTCCCGACGCGCAGTCCTCTCGGTCGCGTTGCACCGGGGTGTGCTCCGCCGGGTGGCCTCCCGTCGCGGTGCCCTCGGGAGTGTCTGCTGCGCCGACCGGGGGAGAGGCGCGAGCGAGCCTCCTCGGGACCACGACGCGCTCGGGCGGAGTCGTGCAGGTCACCTACAACGGATGGCCGCTCTACACGTGGACCGGCGACGCGCAGCCGGGGCAGGCGACGGGGCAGGGCATCTACAACTTGGGTGGCCTTTGGTACGTGATCTCCCCGGACGGCAACCCCGTTCACTGATCTACCGATCTGCGCACGCCGTGCGACACAGATCGCCTCGAGCTACCCGGAGGCCGTCCGGGCCTGCGCGGACCGGCCGCATTCTTCGTCCGGCGCGATCCTCTCCAAAGCCTCGGCCAGCAAAGCGAGCTGGCGTCGAGTGAGGCGATCGACGAAATGCCTGCGTACTTCGTCGACGTGGTCCGGCGCTGCATTTTCGAGGCGCTCACGCCCGGCAGGCGTGAGCCTGGCGAAGCTTCCCCGCCTGTCTGTGGTGCAGCGAGCGCGCTCGACCAGGCCGGCATCTACCAGACCGTCGAGGCGGCGAGTCAGTCCGCTCGGAGAGAGCAGCAACCTGTCGGCGAGCTCGCTCATGCGCAACATGCCGCCTTCGGACTCCGACAGCTGCACGAGGACTCCGTAGTCGGCCACCGACATCCGTTGGGTTCGTTGGAGGTCCGCGTCGAGCCGGGCCATGAGCCGCCAGTGCGCGCCGAGCAGAGCGCGCCAAGAGCGCGCCTCCAGCTCGTCGAGCCAGATGCCCTCTCGCATGTGCTCACGGTAGCGGCTGAGCTGCCTTTTCGCGTTATCCTGCGCGTCCTGTGCCTCCTCCGCCGACTTCGCTCGAGGACCTTCTGAACGACCTCGAGGAGGAGCACACCGAGCTCGATGCGATCGTGGGGGGACGCGACGGCCCCTCGTGGGACCTGTCGACACCGGCCGAAGGCTGGAGCGTCCGGGACCAGATCGGCCATCTCGCCTTCTTCGACGACGTAGCCACCATGGCTCTCACCGATCCCGATGCCTTCTCGGCGAAAGCCCAACAGGTTCTCTCGAGCGGGGATGACCCTATGCAGGAGCATCTGCGGCGCGGGCGCGCCATGGATCCCCCCGCCATCCTCGGTTGGTGGCGCTCTGCCCGTAAGTCGATGCTCGAAGCTGTCCGCCGAACTCCTCCGGAGGTTCGGGTGCCGTGGTTCGGGCCACCCATGGGGCTCAAGTCGTTCGTCTCGGCGCGCATCATGGAGACGTGGGCACACGGACAGGACGTCGCCGACGCCCTCGGGGTAGAGAGAGTCCCCACCGACCGTCTTCGTCACATCGCGCACCTCGGCGTGGTCGCGCGGCCCTTCTCCTACATGGTGCGCGGGCGCGAGGTGCCTGCGGGAACCGTGCGGGTCGAGCTTCTCTCACCCTCGGGAGAGCTTTGGGTGTGGGACGGCGGGGAAGACGAGTCTTCGCGCCACGGTGCCGCAGTACGTGGACGCGCGCTCGACTTCTGTCTCGTGGTGACTCAGCGCCGGCATCGCCAAGACACCGATCTGGTGGCCGAGGGCTCCCTTGCGACGGAATGGCTCGAGATAGCCCAGGCATTCGCAGGCCCGCCCGGACCCGGGCGCTCGCCCGGGAACGCGCACAACTCCTGAGGTCAGGCCTCGGCGTTCGACGTCAGGCTGGAGGTGTCGGAGGCACCCGACTGGCTCTCGCCCCCCGTCTGATCGACCTCGTCCATTTCAGTGGCCGTAGCTGGACGGGCCCGCTGCTGGCGTCGCCACATGAACCCGAGGGTCACGACACCGGCGCCGAAGAGGCATAGCGAGGTCACCTCCACCGCCAGCGAACCCTGGGGAGAGCTCTGGCGCAGGAACACGAACTCCTCGAAGAAGCGCCCCAGACCCCAGAGCCCCGCGGTCGCAGCCAGCACGAAGCCCGTCGGCCGATCGCGGTAGCGGCGCTCGACGAGAAGGAGGATCCCGAAGATCACGAAGCTGTCGAGCGACTGGATGATCGGGACTGGGATCCGCTTCCCGACCTCGCCGGCGTAGTACATCCCGTACCAAGCGTTCGTCCTCGCCCCTCCGCCATCGATCATGAGCTGCGGTCCCAACAAGCGTCCTATTCCCCACGACGCCATCAGCACTGGCGAGACCATGTCGAGGGCTCGGACCACGCCGAGCTCGGGGCAACGCCGTCGCGTCAGAAGGACGCCGGTCGGTATCCCTCCGAGCAGTCCGCCGAACGACGAGAGGCCGCCGTGCCAAATGGCAAGGATCTGACCGGGGTTGGAGCTGTAGTACGAGATGTCCGACAGCACGTGAACTGCACGTGCCCCGACGATCGACGCTATGACGACCCAGATGAACACCCCGGTGAGCCAGCGCGTCTCGAAGCCGCTCTTGCGCAACCGGTGCTCGAAGTACCGGTATGCGAACCAGAACGTGATCGCGAGCCCGATGCCGTAGGTGTGAACGAGCAGCGGACCGATGTGGAAGGAGACGGGAATCGGCTTCAGAGAGACCAAGGCTAGTTCCTGGCTTGGCCTTTCCGTAGGCGCTGGCGCTGGCGCTCCGGCGGCACTCTGACGGCGCTCCCTCTAAGGTGCCGGGATGGGCTTGCTCGATCAGAAGGTGGCGGTGGTGACCGGAGGCGCTTCGGGCATTGGCCTGGCGAGCGCCACACTCATGGCCAAAGAGGGAGCCAAGGTCATCGTCGTCGATGTGGACGGTGAAGGCGCGCAGCGTGCGGCCGAAATGATCGAAGGCCTGTCGGTCCGCGCGGACGTGAGCAGCCCGTCGGAATGGGATCGCATCGTTGAGGCGGTGCGAACCTTCGGGGGACTGGACATCGCCTACCTCAACGCCGGCGTGACCACTGGTCAAGAGGATCTGACCGCCCTCGAGGAGGCGCAGTACCGGCGCATCATGGGCGTCAACGTCGACGGGGTGGTGTTGGGGGTGCGTGCGCTGCTTCCCGAGATCGAACCCAGAGGCGGCGGGGCGATCGTCATGACGTCTTCGTTGGCCGGCCTCATCGCCTTTCCGGCGGATCCGATGTACACGATGACCAAGCACGCGGTGGTGGGGCTCGCACGTTCGCTGGCGCCGCGTCTCGCAGACAAGGGAATCACTGTCAACGCCATCTGTCCGGGGCTCGTCGACACCCCCCTCATCAACGGCGAGGTCAGGGACGCCTTGGCCGGAACCGGGTTCCCGTTGATCGACCCTGGGTCGGTCGCCGAGGCGGTCCTCGGCGTCGTAGTCGGCAAGGAGACGGGTCAGGCCATCGTGGTGCAGGCGGGCAGAGAGCCGACGCCGTATCGCTTCAGGCACGCACCGGGGCCGCGCGCACTGGGGGCCGAGGGGAAGATCCCTCCCGGATGGCTCGCTGACACTGCGCGCCCCGACAGCTGAGGTCGGAGGACGACGTCACCGGCATTTGAGGTCGGAGGCGAGGCCTCAGGTCAGGGTCGACCCGCTCCGACCAGCCCGCCGTTCCATATCGGCGCGTAGCTGACGTTCTCTCCGGTCTCGGGGGCTTGGATCACCTCGCCCCCGCCCACGTACATCGCCACATGCTGGATGCTGCTCGTGCCGTCGTTCCAGAAGAGAAGGTCGCCGGGCTCGAGATCCGACAGCGAGATGTGCACTATTGCGTCGTACTGGTCCTGAGCGGTCCGAGGAATGCTTACCCCTGCTTTACCCCAGGCCCATTGCGTGAGGCCCGAGCAGTCGAAGCCGACGCCCGGGTCCTCTCCACCCCACACGTAAGGGACACCGAGCTGAGACTGTGCGGCTTGGACCGCTCCTGGTCCCCCGGGTGCAACCGGGGCGTTCGCGGCGGTCGCTGCGGCACTCGAGCCTCCCGACGCGCGTCCGGGCGAGCCGGAGCGGCTCGCCTGCGCGGCGGCCGCCTCGGCGGCCTGCCTGGCTTGGAACGCAGCTGCCTGAGCGGCAGCTTCGGCGGCCTGCTGCTGGGCTACGAGCACCGCGATCTGCCCCTTCACCTGGGTGAGGGTCTGCTGCTCCTGCTGCTGGGCGCCCTGCGCGGCCGTTCGCGCCGAGGCCGCTTGGCTGGCGGCCGTCTGCGCTTGCGACTCGGTGCTCTGGAGCTGTGCTTGCTGCGCGTTCAGGCTGTTCTCGGCGACGTTGAGGCTGTCGATCGCCGTCGACAGGTTGCCCGCGGCCACGGTGCGGTACTCGTTCGCGAGCGATGAGTTTGCACTCGGTCCGGAGAACAGGTTCTCGAGACCGACCTCCGTGCCACTCATGTAGGCAGACAGAGCCTCGCGGCGGAGGTTCGCGCGTGAGGTCGCCACTTTCTGCTTGGTCACAGCGATCTGGCCCTGGATCTGGCTCACCTGGGTGGCTAGGGACTGCACCTGCTGCTCGGCGGCGTCGTATTGCTGCGAGAGCACTTCGAGGTGCTGTCCCTCGGCCTGGATCTGAGCAGCCAGCTGGCTTGCTTGCGCCTGTGCGCTCGCAAGTGGGTCAGCCGATGCCGGCAGCGCGCCCGAGAGCATCGGGAGGCCCAGGGGGGAGAGAACGCCGAAGACCACCGTGATGGCCAGGGTGGCACCGATCGAGGCGAGCCCGAGTCCTCTCGGGTGGTTCAGCGAAGGCTCCCTGAGCCCCCGCCTCGATCGCGCCGGCAGATCGCGTTCGGCGCGACTCACAATGGGTGAACTTCTTAGCGCGATCAGTTGCCCGTTTCAAGGATTTGGACTCGAAGGGCTTCGTGCAGGCACGCGCGAAGAGCACCCCGCTCGATATAGCGTCGGCGAAGTGCACCCCATCGAGCGGCTCCGCTACGTGGCGCGGGCCGGTTGGGCCGGTCCTTCGGTGCTCGCAGCCGAAGCGGCTTGGGCGTTCGCGGACCTCGCAGAACGCGAGGCACCCGCGCTCGTCCCGGCCTGCAGGCGGCTGCTCGACCGGCAGCCCGGGTGCGGTCCTCTGTGGTGGGTGGCCGCACGCGTCCTGAGCGCAGGGGATCCAGTCTCGGAAGCCGTGCGCTGCGCTCAGGATCTCGAGGACGACCCGACCCCCTCGCTCGTTCTCCAGGTGATCCCAGCCGGGGCACGAGCTGTTCGCCATGGCGGCGTCGGCGAGGTCGCGAGCGCCGACCTCGCGATCGTCGAGGTCGAAGCGCTGGGCGCCGGCGGTATGGTCACCGAGGCGTCTACTGCCGGCCTGGTCGAGGCGGCACGCGCAGCCGAGGTCCCGATCTGGCTCGAAGGCGGCGTCGGTCGAGCCCTGCCGCAACGACTCTGGGAGGCGATGGCCTCCCGGATGCGCTCCCCGCTCGCCGCCCACCCTCCTCGGACGCTTCCGGGCGCGCACGCTCGCACCGCCCGAATGGTGCCCTCGAAGGGCCACGGTTTGTTGCTCGATCACGCAGGAGTGGAGAAGGTCGTCGGTCCCGGCGGTCTTCAGTCGCTGGCGTCCGCCTTGGCATCCATCGACTGCCCCGAGCCGCCCGAGCTGCTCGAGTTCTTCTGATCGGCCCACGGATAGCCTTCCGCCCGTGGGGGAGATGATCGCGTTTCCGAGCAACGGGTCGGTGGGGCAGGGATATCTGGTGAGTCCTCCAGGAGGTGGGCCCGGAGTCGTGGCGATCCAGGAATCGTGGGGTCTCGTTCCTCGCATCAAGGACGTGTGCGACCGCTTCGCCGCCGAGGGGTTCACCGCCCTCGCACCCGACCTCTACCGGGGCAAGCAGGTCTCAGAGCCCGACGAGGACCACGCCTTCTTCAAGGACACGCGGCCCGAGGTCTACGACGCAGCAGCCTCGGCGTTGGCTTGGCAGCGGACGTTGGACTTCATGCGCTCCGACCTCTCCTAACTACAATCCGACCATGTCCGAACGCAGCCGCAACCTGCCACGCCGCTCGTGCTTCTCCACACCCGGTTCCAACGAGCGTTTCCTCGAGAAGGCGCCCAGCGTCACCGCCGACATGTCCTTCCTCGATCTGGAGGACTCGGTCGCTCCCCTCGAGAAGGAAGGCGCACGGGCCAAGGTCGTCGACGCAATTCGAAAGCAGACCTGGGACGACCGGGTGCTGTGCGTGCGGGTGAACGCCTGGGACACGAAGTGGACCTACGGGGACGTCATCGAGGTCGTCGGCAACGCCGGCGAACGCCTCGACGAGGTGATGTTGCCAAAGGTGCAGTCGGCAGCCGAGGTGGTCGCACTCGACCTGCTCCTCAGCCAGGTCGAGAAGAACAGTGGTCTTCCCCCGGGCCACATCGGTATCGAGGCCCAGATAGAGACCACACGCGGGCTCATCGCCGTCGACGAGATCTGTGCGGCCTCGCCGCGGCTCGAGACGATCATCTTTGGGCCCGCCGATTTCGCAGCATCCATGGAGATGCCGGTTCTCACCGGGGGTGTGCAGATCCCCGAGTACCCCGGGGATCACTTCAATTACGTGTTCAGTCGAATCCTCATGGCGGGCAGGGCGAACGGCCTTCAGGTGATCGACGGGCCCTATCTCAAGGTGAAGGACATGGATGGGCTTCGCGACTTCGCGAGCCGAACTCGCATACTCGGGTACGACGGCAAGTGGGCTCTCACCCCTGACCAGGTGACGGTGTTGAACGAGGTCTACTCACCGACCCAGGAGCAGTTCGACCACGCGTTCGACATCCTCGACGCATACGAGAAGGCGACCGAGTCGGACCGAAAGGGTGCGGTCATGTTCGGGGACGAGATGATCGACGAGGCGAGCCGCAAGATGGCCACGAAGTTCGTGACACGCGGCGAGCGCGCCGGGCTGCGCCGCTCGAAGGGCTGACGCCTCCCTCGCTTCTTTGCGAAGACCGATGAATATCGGGTCCGATCAGGCGTCAAACGACGACAAATCGATCGCCGGCCGTCGTAGCCCCGGCAGCCGGTCTCGCAGGAGGAGACGTCCATGGGCAAGATCGTCGTGACCGAGTTCCTGTCCCTCGACGGAGTAATGGAGGAGCCCAGGTGGACCTTCGAGTTCGACCGAGGTGAGGAGGGGAACCGGTTCAAATGGGAGGAGCTGTTCGACGCCGACTCGCTCCTTCTCGGACGCGTGACCTATGAAGGATTCGCCGCGGCCTGGCCGAACATGGACGGCGACGACTTCGGCAAGCGGATGAACGGCATTCCCAAGTTCGTGGTCTCGTCCACGTTGAGCGACCACGACGCGACCTGGGGCGAGACGACGGTGATCCGCGGAGACGTGGTCGCCGAGATCCAAGCGCTCAAGACCCAAAGCGGCGGCTGCATGCTCGTCGAAGGAAGCGCCCAGCTGGTCCGCACTTTGGCGCGGCACGGCCTGGTCGACGAGTACAGGCTCATGGTGTTCCCGGTCGTGCTCGGCGGAGGCAAGCGTCTGTTTCCAGACGAGATGCCCGAAGCAGCGAAACTGAGCCTCACGAGCGCCACAAGCGTCGGCTCCGGCGTGTTGCTGCTCACCTACAGCGCGTCGGCGCAGGCTTCGGCAGAGACGGCATAGCCGGAGGTCGAGTTGGAGGCGCTCTGAGCGCGAAGGCTCTCTAGGCAGAAGCTCGTTCGAGAAGGCGACGAGCCACGACCTTGAGGGCGAGGGTCTCGTCGGCACCTTCGAAGATCGAGAGCACCCGGGCGTCGACGAAGTACCGGCTGACCGCGAATTCCTCGGCGTATCCCATGCCGCCGTGGATCTGCATCGCCTCGCGTGTGACCCACTCGGCGGCCCTGCACACGTAGGCCTTCAGCATCGATGCCTCGAGAGTCCCCTTGCCCTTCGCCATCAGCCTCGCCACTTGGTAGGAGGACTGTCGCGTGGCCTGGATCAGAACGGCCATCCGAGCGAGCTTCGCTGCGGTGAGCTGGTACTCCACGATCGGTCTTGCGAAGACCACACGGTTTCGCGCGTAGTCGAGCGCGGCCTCGTACGCGGCTTGCATGACCCCGAGTGCGCGGGCCGCCGTTTGCAGCCGCCCGTTCTCGAAGCCGGCCATCTGGAGGTAGAAGCCGCGCCCGAGACCTTCTTCCTCGCCGATGAGGTTCTCGGCGGGGACGAACCAGTTCTCGAAAGCGATCTCGTACGAGTGCATTCCGCGGTAACCGATCGTGTCGATCGGCCTGCCCTCCATCCGGCCGGGAGGATCGTGGCGCGACTTCTCGCCCGGCTCCTGAGTGATCACGAAGCCGCGTCCCTCGCCTCTGTCCTTCTCCACGATGAACAGCGACAGCCCCCGGTGCGCCTTGGACCGGTCGGGGTCGGTGCGGGCGAGCAGCATCAGGACGTCGGCGCGTGCCGCGAAGGTGCACCAGGTCTTCACGCCGTTGATCAACCAGCCGCCATCCGTCGCTGAAGCCGACGTGACGACCGCCGCCACGTCCGAGCCGAAGTCGGGCTCGGTGACTGCGACGGCGTTCATGACCTCGCCGGAGGCGAGCTTCGGGAGCCACTTCTGCTTCTGAGCGTCGGTGCCACCCGCGACGAGGGCTCGCGAGAGGATCTCGGGTCTGGTGATGAGAGAGCCTCCGGCGCCGAGCGAGCCCCACGAGAGCTCCTCGGTGGCGACCACCATGCCCATGTAGTCGCTCTCGCCGCCCGTGGCGAAACCTCCGTACTCCTCGGGTATCGAGAGCCCCAGAGCGCCCATCTCTGCGAGCCCCGAGATCACTTCTTCGGGAATGTCGTCGTTCGCCCGGTGAATGTGCTCGGCGCGCGGCCGAAGCTGCTCCTCGGCGAAACGGTGGAACGTCTCGCTCACCAGGGCGAAGTCCGGGTCGAGGTGCCTGTCCCCCTCGAACCCGCACAGGGAGGCGAGGAACGCCGGCTCACGGAACCTCTCGACGAACTGCGCAACGGGCGAGAGCCAGCCCGGCTTCGCACCCCAAGACGACTCGCGGCCTAGAAGCCTCGCCGAGAGGTCGCACAGCACGTCGGCGACGAACGCGCACGCGATACGAGCCTCGGTCTCACCGTGCTGGGCGTACTCGAGAGCAGCCTCCGCGGTTCGCACACCTGCTGCGGCATGGGCGAGGTCGTACGCAACCACCTGCTCACCGTCGACGTCGCCACGCGAAGCGAGCGCTCTCGCGGCGCCGTTCACCGTCGATCGTGCGAGCTCGACCGCCTTCTCGGCCTCCTCGAGGTCGGGCATGAAGTCGGGCATGGCTGAAGAGGCTAGAGGTTGGCGGCGCGGCCGATCACCGTGACGAGGGGTGGCAGGACCACCGCGTCGTCTCCCGGATCGACTCCCGTCAGGGTGCGCAGGTAGTCGGCGACGGGCCCGGGACCTGCGCCTGCCGGTGCCTCCGCCCACGCGTCTGTGATCTCGAGGTCTCCGCCGCGTACGAGTGCGGGCAGCAGCGCCCCGACGTCCGGATGACGCGCGTCGGGCATCGACATGGACTTTCCGTCCACGCGCCCCGCCGAGGTGATCGGCTCTTGTGCCACGACCCAACCTCCCGCTTTGACGGCGCGTCTCATGCGTCCGATGACGATCGAAGGGTCGACCACGTGCATGAGCAGGAAGCGGCAGAACGCGAGGTCCACAGGCTCCGGCAGGAGAAGGTCCTCTCCGGCTTGTGTGATCGCCACCACCTGGCTGTGCGCAGACGCGGCCGCCGCGGTCTCGTCACGCGCACGGGGGTCGCTGTCGACGGCGTAGACGCGCCCCGAGTCCCCGACTATCTCGGCGAGTGCCACCGAGACGTCACCGCCACCCGCGCCGACGTCGACGCAACGCCATCCCGGCCCGATGCCCAGGCGCTCGAGCGCAGTGGCGAGCGGGCGCCGGTAGACGTCGTCGCGCAGGGCTTTGAGCATGGCCAGACGCTACCCGGGCCTCGGCGGCTATAGCCTCGCCCCGATGAAGGTGACGATGCTGCTGTGCGACGCCGCCCAGGTGGCCGATGGAAAGCTCTTCGTTCTCGGTGGGGGATGGTCGCTCACCGGTCCGGACCCGACGCCGTCGGCGATCGCCATGAAGATCGACGTGGGTTGGCACGAGGCCGAGCAAGCACACCACTGGGAGCTCTTCCTGGAGGACGCAGACGGACGGCCGGTCATGGTCGAGACCCCCGACGGCACCCATCCGGTCGAGGTGCGTGGCGAGTTCAACGTGGCCCGGCCCGGCACCGTGCCCGAGGGAACGCCCATCGACGTCGCGCTTGCGGTGAACCTCGGCCCCTTGCCCCTGGTGCCGGGAAACCGGTTCACCTGGCGCCTCACCATCGACGGCAACGCCGAGGAGTCCTGGGCTCTCGGCTTCACCACGCGTCCGCGTGCTCCTTCACCTGAGTGAGACTCCTGCGCGCGCCTAGCCGCCGACCCGAGGGGCCTGCCCTCTCGGCCTCTAACTTAACTATAACTAGAGTCCAGTGCGATGACCGTCTACGAACGCCCTTTCGGCCGTCACTTCGAGGACTTCGAGGTCGGTGACGTCTATCGCCACTGGCCGGGCAAGACCGTAACGGAGTACGACGACCATCTCTTCTGCATGATCACGATGAACCACCACCCCCTTCACACCAACGAGTGGTTCGCCGAGCACTCCACCGTTCAGGGGCGCAATGTGGTCGTCGGCAACCTCGTCTATTCGTTGGTGCTGGGGATGAGCGTCCCCGACGTGAGCGGGTCGTGCATAGCCAACCTGGAGGTGGAATCGCTCGTCCATCGCCACCCCACCTTCCACGGCGACACCATCTACGCTGAGACCCGGGTGCTCGAGAAGGCCGAGTCGAAGTCCAAGGCCGACCGCGGCATCGTCACCGTCGAGTCCAAGGGTCTCAACCAGCGCGGCGAGGAGGTCTGCTACTTCCGCCGGAAGGTCATGGTGTGGAAGCGCGACTTCGCTCCGGCCCGCGAGCGCCCTTACTCCGACGACATCTGGTCCTGAGGGAGTCGAGTCCCTCACCTCGCTGGTAGACCACCGTCGAGGCCGCCGATCCGGGGTTCAGCTCGCTAGGAAGGCTGTGACCTTCTCGTTCACGAGATCGGGCTGTTCGAGATGCAGGAAGTGCCCGGCTGATTCGACCGTGACCTGCTCGGAGCCCTCTGAGAGAAACGCGAGGACGTCTCCGATCACCTCTATCCCCATGGCCCCGTCGTCGGTGCCGTGGAGGTACAGGGTTGGCTGAGGAGGAGGTGACGACGAGGCGGCTTGCGCCTCGGCGTAGCGGGGGTCGTGCACGGAGGGGTCCAACATCGCGCGGTAGTACCCGATCGCCGCGGCCAGGTTGGCGGGATCGGAGATCGACTCCTTCACCTTCTCCAAGTCCCAGGCGCCGTCGTAGCCCGGTGACCAGTCCGCCCAGAGCTTGTCGATGAACGCGAAGTCGTCGAGCATGACGGCCATCTCGGCAAGAGGGGTCTGGAAGACGAAGACGTAGAAGCTCCTCTTCAGCTGCGCGTAGTCGAGGAAGCCTGCAGCCGCGGCTGCGACTGGCGGCACCGCCATGGTCACGACCTTGCGCCACCTCTCGGGCTGGTACGGCGCGGCGCAGTAGGCGGTGAGGGCGCCCCAGTCGTGACCGATGAGCACCGCCTCCCCGTCGCCGCCGAGCACCTCGTGCAAGGCGCAGGCGTCGGCCGCGATCGCACCGGTCTGGTAGGCGCCGTCAGCGGGGACCTCGGTCGGCCTGTACCCGCGCAGCCAGGGTGCGACCGCCCTGTAGCCGGCTTCTGCCAAGGCGGGCAGGAGGTGGCGCCAGGTGTGAGCAGTGTCGGGGAAGCCATGGAGGCAAAGGGCCAGCGGGCCGTCGGGGGGCCCTTGCGAGATGTATGTGAACCGCACGCCATTGGCCTCTACAGTGCCCAGGTCCATCCTGGGGCAGAGTAGTGGTAGCAGGGAGGGGGAAGTCCACTGCGAGTCACCTTCTACGGGGTCCGGGGGTCTTGTCCTTGTTCGGGCGAGAGCTACCTTCGCTACGGCGGCAACACCGCGTGTGCAGCGGTCGAGGTCGGCGACGAGCCGCCCGTGGTCGTCGACCTCGGAACCGGTTTGCGTAACCTCGGGCTGGAGCTCGAGGCGCGCGCAGCGCCCGGCACACCCATCGAGATGACCGCGCTGCTGACCCATCTTCACTGGGATCACATCATCGGCCTCCCGTTCTGCACGCCGCTTTTGAAGCCGGGCGGCAAGATGGAGGTCTACGGGCCACCTCAGGAAGGGGGCTCGCTGCACGAGGTCATCGACAGGGTGGTCAAGCCGCCCTTCTTCCCCGTGAGGGTGCAGGACCTACACGGTTCGATCGACTTCCGCGAGGTGGCGGACGACGACTTCGGGATCGGTTCGGTCAAGGTCAAGGTGCGCGAGGTGCCCCATGTGGGCACCACGCTCGGGTTCCGGATCGAGGCGAACGGCTCGTCGGTCGCGTTCGTGTGCGACCACCAGGCGCCAGACGGCTTCGATTCGGTTCCGGCAAACGTCCTCGAGCTCTGCGACGGCGCGGACCTCGTGGTGCACGACGCCCAGTACACCGACTCCGAGTACCAGGCGAAGGCGACCTGGGGACATTCGACCATCTCCTACGCGGTGCACGTGGCGGCCCAGTCAGGTGCGCGTGCGCTGGCTCTGTTCCACCACGACCCCACGCACTCCGACGACGACCTCGACCGCATCCTGGAGTCGGCGCGGTCGCTCCCGGAGGCCTCCCGCCTGGACGAGGTGCTGGCCGCAGCGGAAGGAATGGTCGTAGACATCGGGCGTCTGTGATGGCGAGCAACTTCGACGAGGCCCGCTTTCGCGAGGTCCTGGGCCACTTCGCGACCGGAGTCGCGGTGGTGACGGCGATGGAGGACGGGAACCCGGTGGGCTTCACCTGCCAGGCGTTCACGTCGCTCTCTCTCGACCCGCCGATGGTGGCGCTCGCTCCGGGTAAGAACTCGACCAGCTGGCCGCGCATCGTTCGGGTCGGCAGGTTCTGCGTGAACGTCCTGGCCGACGACCAGGAGGCGCTCTCTAGGGACTTCGCGAAGTCGGGCGGTGACAAGTTCACCGGAGTCGGTTGGCGGCCGGCAGGGAACGGCGCCCCGTTGCTCGACGGGGTGCTCGCATGGATCGAGTGCGTGTTCGTCGAGGCGCACGACGCCGGCGACCACGAGTTGGTGGTGGGCCGAGTCGAGGACATGGGAGTGAACGGTGGCCGGCCGTTGCTGTTCTACCGGGGGGGCTTCGGGACTTTCGCTTCGTGAGGATGCCGGGCGCGAAGTAGCGTGCGCCCATGCCCGGGATCGTTCCTTCCAAGGTGATCTCAGATGTCGTGGTCGTCGAGCCTGATGTGCACGGCGACTCGCGCGGACGATTCGTGGAGACCTACAGGCGATCTTGGTTGCCGCTCGGCCGCGAGATGATCCAGGGCAACCGGTCCGAGAAGGAGGCCGGCGCGGTCGTGGGGCTCCACTACCACCTGCACCAAGCCGACTACTGGTACGTGCTGCGCGGCAAGGCGCGAGTGGTCCTCCACGACCTGAGGTCCGGTTCTCCCACAGAGGGTGCCACCGAGATGCTCGACCTGGACGGCGCACAGGACCGGGGTCTCTTCATCCCACCGGGGGTCGCCCACGGGTTCGCCTCGTTGACGGACGTGCTGCTCTGGTACCTGGTGGACGGCTACTACAACCCCGCAGACGAGCTGGGCGTGGCTTGGGACGACCCCGAGATCCGGGCCGACTGGGGTGTGAAGGACCCCGTGCTGTCGGATCGTGACCGTGTGAACCCGGAGCGATCGGCGATCGACCCGGCACTCAGGCCCCGATTCGGGCTCCGGACGTGACCCTCGAACAGTCCTCGTAGTCCGCGCCCCGACGACGGAGCGAGGGCATGATCGACTCGAATGCGGAGTTCAGGGGCGCCTGAGCCTCCCATTTCGCCAAGAATTCACCGTGGCAGGCTCAGATCCGCGGTACCCAATGTCGCCGCCATTGGATTGAATGGTGGGGATGACCGTCGTGCTCGTCGTCGGTGCGATCGCCGTCGTCGGCGCCGTACTCTTGGGTGTGACCTGGCGCCGCGGCGGTGACGAACGGCACTCGGTCAGCGACTACCACCAGACGATCGAGACGCTTCGCCACCTGGCCGAGCGCAATGCCGCCAACGGGGTGCGGGGATCGTCCGCCTCGTCGGGGTCCTCCTCCGGTGCCGGTGTGCAGGCCGGTCCTCGGAACGGTTCGGGTGGCGCCCTCGCTCCGACGGCCGCTCGCTCCGGCACCCTCATATCCAGGTCAGGGGGGCCCGGCCGGGCGGCCTTCCAAGACGATTCGCCGGCGTCGGTCTCGGCGCCCAGTGGCGGGTCCGCTTCCTCGACGGTCTCCCAGGTGGCTTTGAGGCGGGCGTTCTACCAGCGCCGGAGAGGCGGCCTGCCGTCCGGCCGCCCTGAGATCAGCGGCAGGGGCATCCTCGTCGCCGCCGTCGTCGTCGCTCTCATCGCGTTGGTGGCCGTCGGGGTTGCGATCGCCCCGTCACACCCGTCGCACAAGAAGGCCGGCTCCACGGCTTCGAGTTCGGCCACCTCCGCATCGAATCGCTCGTCGAATGCCGGCACTCCCGCCACACGGCCGGGATCCTCGTCGGGCGGGCGCCGGCCGACCACGACCGTGCCCTCGAGCCTCCAGGCCACGACCTCGAGCACCACGTCCGCGGACTACCAGGCGCCGGGGACCTCCTACACCCTCACACTCTCTGCGTCCGGGGCCTGCTGGGTGCTCGCTCAAGCCACTTCCTCCGGCAGCGTGCTTTGGACGGGCACCCTCGAAGCAGGGCAGACCCAGCAGATATCGGCCACGGGGAGCGTCTCGCTCCGGCTAGGGGCGGCGTTCGTCGTCAACGTGTCGGTCAACCGGGTACCGGTCGTTCTCCCCTCGGACCACGGCTCGCCGTTCGACTTGAACTTCCAGGTCGCCTGACCCGCCCCCGGCCCTCGGCCCCCGGCTCCGGACCCCTCGGCCCCCGGCCCCCGGCCCCCGGCTCCGGACCCCTCGGCCCCATCCGTCTAGATCGCCTTCTAGCTAGAGAGGTGGCAGGCACCGCCGCTACGGGTAGTTGTTACTATGTGCATAGGAGAAATTCCCTACGACCAGGGTCAAGATTGTCCGGCTGCGCACACTTCGGACCATCGGGACCAGAGGTGACCGATGACCAACACTGAGCTCGATCTAGGCCGCTACAAGCTCGGCTGGAGCGACGTCGAGGACTACGTCTTCAAGCCGAAGAAGGGCCTCTCCGAAGAGATCGTGCGCGAGATGTCCGAGATGAAGGGTGAGCCCAAGTGGATGCGCGACTTCAGGCTGCGGGCTCTCAAGAAGTTCTTCTCGAAGCCCATGGCTCCTTGGTTCGCCGTGAACATGCCGGACCTCGACTTCGACAACATCTACTACTACGTGAAGCCGACCGAGGGTCAGGTGAAGGACTGGGACGCGCTGCCCGAGTCGATAAAGAACACCTACGAGAAGCTCGGCATCCCCGAAGCCGAGCGCAAGTACCTGGCCGGTGTCACGAGCCAGTACGAATGCCTCGCGGGGAGCACGCGGGTGTGGACGTCCTCGGGGATGCGCCTGATAAAGGAGCTTTGCCCGGACGACGAGGTGTTCTCATTGGACGAGTCCACGAAACAGGTCGTGGCCGCGCGAGTCGCAGGACAACGCTGTTCGGGCGAGAAGGAGGTCTTCGAGATCCGCGCACGCGGCCGAAAGATCACTGCGTCCGCCAACCATCCCTTCCTGGTGCTTCGCGACGAGCGCCGCGAGGGCCGGCAGAGGGCGCGTTTTCACCCGGCCTGGGTGCCGGTGGAGGAGCTCAAGCGTGGCGACCTGGTTGCGATCGCGACCGACGTGCCCGACTTCGGAGACTCCGCAGAGCTTCTTCTCCCGGATCGCCCCGAAGCCGCCCGCCTGCCCGCGCGCACGAGCGACGAGTTCTGCTGGTGGGCCGGGGCCTATCTCGGCGACGGCTATCTGAAGCACTCGGGCGGCTACGTGACGGTCGAGATCGCCGTCGACCGCACTGACGAGGCGCTCGTCTCCGAGATTCAGCGGGTGATGCTCCACCTGTTCGGCCTCGAGATGCGGCTCGCCCGTGACGGTTTCCGACTTACCGGGCGTGGAACCGCCGCGCTTGCCGAGTTCGTCGAGCTGAACGGACTCGGCGGGAACTCTCACACCAAGCGGATTCCGGACTGGAGCTTCGGGCTGCCCCGATCAGAGCGGCTCGCTCTGATAGCCGGCTTGCTCGACTCGGACGGTTACGTGAGGGACCACCCGACGTCCAAAGACGCAATGTTCTGCAGCGCCAACAGAGGGCTCCTCGAGCAGTTGAAGGAGCTCCTCGCGCTGTCGGGGATCGACTCGAGCAGTGTGATCTCGGTCTCGAACCGTCACCCGTTCGAGCGCGACCGGTTGATGCAGGCATATCACCTGCGCCTCAGCGGTCGCTTCGACCAGATCCCGGCCCGCTCGCCGCGCCGGCGCGATCGTCTGGGCCGCCGCGCATATCCGCACACCTACCGGACGGCAAAGGGAACGGTGTTCCGGGCCCACACGAGCGAGATGCTCGGTTTCGTCCGCATCGACTCGATCGAGCCTATGGGTGTCGAATCCGTCTACGACATCGAGGTGACGGGACACCACAACTTCGTCGCCGAAGGCTTCGTCGTCCACAACTCCGAGGTCGTGTACCACAGGAACCGCGAGGACCTCGAGGCTCAGGGCGTGCTGTTCTGCGACATGGACACTGCGGTGCGCGAGTACCCCGACATCGTGCGCAAGTGGTTCGCGTCGATCATCCCGCCGAACGACAACAAGTTCGCTGCTCTGAACTCCGCGGTGTGGTCGGGCGGGTCCTTCATCTACGTTCCTCCCGGCGTCTCGGTCGACATGCCGCTGCAGGCCTACTTCCGCATCAACACCGAGAACATGGGCCAGTTCGAGCGAACGCTGATCATCGCCGATGAGGGTTCCCAGGTCCACTACGTCGAGGGTTGTTCTGCACCGGTCTATTCGACTGACTCGCTGCACTCCGCGGTGGTCGAGCTCGTCGCTCTGCCGGGGAGCCGCATCACCTACACGACCATCCAGAACTGGTCGAACAACGTCTACAACCTCGTGACGAAGCGAGCGCGTGCAGAGGCGGAGGCACACGTCGAATGGATCGATGGGAACATCGGAAGCCGCCTCACGATGAAGTACCCCTCGGTGTACCTGATGGGACCGAAGGCGTCGGGTGAGGTGCTGTCGGTCGCGTATGCGGGTCCGGGCCAGCATCAGGATGCCGGTGCGAAGATGATCCACGCGGCCCCCGAGACCTCGTCCACGATCGTCTCGAAGTCGATCTCGAAGGACGGTGGCGTCTCCACCTACCGCGGGCTGGTGCGGGTAGACGAAGGGGCGAAGCACTCGAAGAGCTTCGTACGTTGCGACGCTCTGATCCTCGACGACGAATCGACGTCGGAGACGAAGCCCTACATGGAGGTTGCCGAGCGTGACGCGCAGATCGGCCATGAGGCGACGGTGTCGAAGATCGGTGAAGACCAGCTCTTCTACTTGATGAGCCGCGGGCTCTCCGAGAGCCAGGCCATGGGCATGATCGTGAACGGCTTCATCGAGCCGGTCACGCGCACCCTCCCGATGGAGTATGCGGTGGAATGGAGCAGGCTCATCGAGCTCCAGATGGAGGGATCGGTCGGCTGACCCGCCGAGCGCCCGCGCGTGCGGACGTAGCGTGTGAGCCGAGCAGGGGGAATGGGAGGATCGCGCCGTGCCTATGCGCGAGGAGTGCAAGCACTTTCAGAGTCGAAGCTACGCGACCGGCGAGGTCGTGCGCTTCTGCGAGCTCGATCTGGCTCCAGAGGCTCCTTGGCGCTGTCCTGAGAATTGCCCGTCCTACGACCGGCGCCTGGCGGGTGCCGGATGGGAGCAGGGAAGCCTGGTCGAGCCGGCGCTCGAGGACGAGCCGGGTCCGGGCGGGCAGGAAGTGGTCGACCTCCTCGAACAGGCAGAGGACATAGTCGACTCAGTCGTCCCCGAGACGTTGATGGAAGTCGAGAAAGAGGAGAGGCGTGCAGAGCGCAGCAAGTCCGCCTCGAAACGTCGCTGGCCCTGGAGCCAAAGAGGCTGACCAGAGTGCGTACTGGCCGTCAGCGTCCTTCGAACTGCGGGGAGCGCTTGGCCATGAAAGCCGTCATCGCCTCCACCAGGTCGTCGGACTGCAGGAAACCCGCGTTCCACGTCGCCACATAGTCGAGTCCGTCGGCGACGGACAGGTTCTCGCATGCTCGGAGCACCGCCTTCGTGCCCTGGACCGCCAGGGGAGAGTTGGATGCGATCTCGGACGCGAGAGCGTTGGCAGCTTCCTGGGCATCGGACGCATGAGCGAGGACGTCGTTGACCAGGCCGATCTCCTTCGCGCGCGTGGCCGTGATGTCCTTCCCGGTGAAGGCGAGCTCCGCGACGTGACCGCTCCCGATGATGCGGGGGAGACGCTGGAGGCTTCCGAGGTCGGCGACGATCGCAACACGCGTCTCGCGCACCGAGAACACTGCGTCTGCGCTGGCGAGCCTGATGTCGCACGCGCTCGTCAGGTCCACTCCCCCTCCGATGCAGTAGCCGTGGATTGCGGCTATGACGGGCTTCGGGCAGTCGGCGACCGAAGTGATGGAGCGTTGGAGGCGGAGGACCCCCGCACGCGCACCCGAGGCACGGGCGGCCATGGACGGGGTACGACCTGCTCCGTCGCCTCCCGCGGAGCCCGCGGCGTCGGGGTCAGAGAGGAGGCCTCCCATGGCCTTGAGGTCGAGCCCGACGCTGAAGTCCGGCCCTTTCGCCGCGATGACGACGGCACGGACGTTGCGGTCGGCCGCCACCTCCTCCATGGCGACCGGCAATTGGTCGAAGAAGTCCTGACCCAACGCGTTTCGGGCGTCGGGCCGGTCGAGCCAGACAGTGGCGACGTGGTCGTCTCGTTCGATGCGTATGACGCGGGACTGGGACATGGCGCCCACACTAAACGCGGGCGCAGACTCCCTGGCCAGAGGGCTGCAGCCGACCGGTAGGATGCCTTCGAAGGCCGCATTCGAGAGCACGCCCGCGAAGTCCGCCGGCCTTGGAAAGGCACGACCCTGACCGAAAACTTCACTGCCGACGCGTCCGCAGCACTCGGTGGGCCGCCTTGGTTGGCGCGCCGGCGCGCCGACGCGTTCGCTCGTCTCAGGGGGCTCGCGTTTCCGAGTGAGTCAGAGGAGGTGTGGCGGTACAGCGGGATCGACGAGTTCGACATCCACGCGTTCGCTCCCGGCCCAGTTGCCGGCGAACTAACGAGCGCGCTGGCCGCCGATCTCGCCTTCGCCCACGCGCTCGCGGATGCTCTCGGACCCCGGGCGGGGCTCGTCGTCACTCGCGACGGTCTCGTGGAGCGGGTGGAGCGCTCCGCCGAATTGCCCGACGGCGCCGTCGAGATCCTCTCCGCGCGGCGAGCGTCGGAGAGCGCGCTGGCCGACGGGCTCGGCACAATGGCCCATCCGCATGACGCATTCGGGGGGCTCCACGAGGCCTTCCTCGCAGACGCGGCGATCGTGAAGGTCTCGCCCAAGGTCGTGATCACCGATCCGGTCGTCATCGTCCACTTGGTCTCGTCGCAGGCGGTTCCTCCCGGAACGAGCCAGGAACATCCAGCTCTCGCCTGCTTTCCGAGGACTCTCGTGCGCGTGGGGCGCTCGGCCGAGGCGGGTGTCATCGAGCTGTCCGCGAGGGCGACCGCAGGAACAGCGCCGCCCGACGCCACCGGCTCGGCGTCTGCGGGAACCCCCGCTCTCGTCGTGCCCGTCACGGAGATCGACGTAGCCGAGGACGCGCGGTTCTCATATGCGAACCTGCAGGTGCTCGACCAAGCGTCCACCCAGATCGCGCTCCAGACGAGTCGTGTCGGCCAACAGGGAACGCTCAGGTCGTTCACTTGCAGCCTGGGCGGTCGCTACGCACGGGTGCGGACCGACTCGGACGTGGCCGCCAAGGGAGCCGAGTCGTCTTTGCTCGCTGCGTACCTGGGCACCGACGACCAGGTGCACGACTTTCGTACTCTCCAGGACCATCACGGGCCGAGGACCCGAAGCGAGCTGCTCTTCAAGGGAGCGGTAGCTGATCGGGCACGCTCTGTCTACAGCGGGCTGATTCGGATCGCGCGCGGCGCGCACGGAGCGGACGCCTTCCAGACGAACCACAATCTCGTCCTCTCGGAGGGAGCGCACGCAGACTCGGTACCCAATCTCGACATCGACGAGAACGACGTCCGCTGCAGCCATGCGTCGACGGTCGGGCCGATCGACGAGGAGCAGCGCTACTACTTGGAGTCGCGGGGGATCGAACCGTCGATCGCGGAAAGGCTGATCGTGCTCGGCTTCTTCTCGGATCTCGCATCTCGTGCCCCTTTCCCCGGCGTGAGCAGCTTCCTCGAAGACGCCGTCGGCAGGCGCCTCACGGGCCGCTTGCCCGCCGATCGCCAACCGGAGCAGGTGGCCGGCCATGGGTGAGGTCGTCCGCATCTGTGGCCGTGACGATCTCGAATCGGGCGAGGCACGGAAGTTCGAGGTCGGTGACCGTCAGATCGCCGTCGTTCGGATCGACGACGAGTTCTACGCGGTCGGAGACGTTTGCAGTCACGAGGACTACTCGCTCTCCGAGGGCGAGGTGCTCACCGAGGAACGCGAGATCGAGTGCTGGAAGCACGGTTCGACCTTCGACCTGCGAAGTGGGGAGCCCTGTTCGCTCCCCGCCACCAAACCCGTCCCCGTTTACGAGGTGAGAGTGGACGGCGACGACGTGTTGCTGGAAGTCCCGTGAGCGCCCGGGCGGCGACTGGCGGAAATGGCGGGGGCGTCCGAAACGGGATGCACGAGCTCGTCGTGGACGGCCTGCGAGCCGGCGTCTCGGGACACGAGGTCCTGTCGGGGGTCGACCTCGTGGTCAGAAGTGGAGAGGTCCACGCGGTCATGGGCCCGAACGGCTCGGGGAAGAGCACGCTCGCACACGTTCTCATGGGTAAGCCCGGCTATCAGGTGCTCGGCGGGAGCGTGAGCTTCGACGGGCGGGACATGCTGGCCATGGCGCCCTGGGAGCGAGCACGCGCGGGGATGTTCCTCGCACCTCAGTACCCCACGGAGGTCCCGGGCGTCCGCTTGAACGACGTGTTGGTCGAGGCACTCGCGTCGCGTGCGGACGGCGACCGAGCCGATCGAGCCGACGGAGCCGACCGAGGGCAACCCGCACCCGCCGAGGGGCCCGGCGAGCCGACCGAGTCGCCGGGCCCGTCCGTCGCGCAGAGGGCGTCGCTCGAGGCCGCCCGGCTGGGCATCGAGACGGCGCTTCTCGGGCGCGCTCTGAACGTGGATCTCTCAGGAGGAGAGCGAAAGCGAAGCGAGACCTTGCAGCTTGCGATCCTCCGTCCGAGCGTCGCGATACTGGACGAGCTCGACTCGGGGCTCGACATCGACGGTCTTCGCGACGTTTCTCGCCGCGTCAGAGAAGCCGTCGCCGAGTGGAACCTCGGGGTCCTGGCGATCACCCACTACCGACGCTTGCTCAGCGAGCTGATACCCGACGCCGTGCACGTGCTCGTGGACGGCCGGATCGTGGCCCAGGGTGGCCCGGAGCTTGCCGAAGAGGTCGACCGCACGGGATACGCCGCTTACTGACCGCGGCGGTACCATCGGCGCCTCGGCCCGAAAAGGGCCCAGCGAAAGGGGAGTCGCCGGTGCGCTTCTTCAGCTTCCACCTGATGCCTTACCCCGACCTCCCGCCGGACTACGACGGACCGGCGTGGATCACGTGCCCCAATCGTTTCTACGACCCCGAGCTCGGCGGCGCGTTGTACAACCGCTACATCGACGAGCTGCTCTACGCAGAGGAGCTCGGATTCGACGGAGTCTGTGTCAACGAGCACCATCAGAACGCGTACGGCACGATGCCGTCGCCGAACCTGATCGCCTCGATCCTGGCCAGGCTGACCTCGAGGGTGCGCATCGCGGTCGTCGGCAACGCCCTTCCTCTCTATGACCCTCCGACGAGGGTCGCCGAGGAGTTCGCCATGATCGACTGCATAAGCGGAGGGCGGCTCATCGCGGGGATGGTCGTCGGGGGCGGGCCGGAGTACTACTCGTTCTCGCTGAATCCCGCTCACGCGCGGGAGCGTTTCGCCGAAGCTCACGAGCTCATCCTGAAGGCATGGACCGAGCCGGGGCCCTTCGAGTTCGTAGGGAAGCACTACAAGCTCCGATACGTGAACACATGGCCTCGGCCGGTGCAAAGGCCCCATCCCGAGATCTGGATACCGGGGGTCGGATCGCTCGAGACGATCGAGTTCGTCGCCGAGCATCACTACGCGTACATGGGCATCCCGTACTTCCACATCGACGTGTTCGAGAGGATGTTCAAGATGATGTGCGAGGCCTGCCAGAGGCAGGGTTACGAGGTCGACCCGCTGCAACTCGGATGGCTCGTTCCGATCTTCGTCGCCGAGACCGACTCCGAAGCGCGCCGGCGCTACGAGGAGCACTTCTGGTACTTCGTGAAGCGCCTGCTGCCAGGGATCAACATCTCTCCCCCGGGATACACCTCGGTGCGCTCGGTGGAGAACATCATGAAGAACGCAGGGACCTTCGCCCTGAACCTCGAGACATGGGAGCAGGTCGTGAGCGGGCAATACGCGATCGTCGGCTCTCCCGACACGGTCGCCGAGCTTCTTTCGGCCAACATCGACCGTCTCGGTGTCGGCAACCTCCTGGGCCTGTTCCAGCTCGGCACGCTCCCGGCGGACGACACGCGGCGCAATCTCGAGCTGTTCGCCACCGAGGTGATGCCTCGCCTGCGCAACGCCTATCCGGGGGTCGACCGCCTCAGCACCGCCGGAGCCACGGCGAGATGAGCGAGCTGGCCGCAGGGACGCTGACCACTTCGGTCGGCGAGATCGATCTGCGCCGAGGTGGTCGAGGGGGGCCCGTGCCCCTCGTCTACCTGCACTCGGCTCAGGGCGAGGGCGAAGGCATGACGATGCTCGAGGCGCTCTCGGAATCGCGCGAGGTCCTCGCCCCGCTCTTCTGCGGCTTCGGGACCTCCGAAGGCATCGAATCCATCGACGACATCGAGGACGCGGCGTTCTGGGCACTCGACCTCCTCGACCGGCTCGGACTGAGCAGCGTGGACCTCGTTGGCATGTCCCTCGGCGGATGGATCGCCGCGGAGCTTGCAGTGCGGTGGCCCGAGCGGGTGCGAAGGATGGTCCTCGTGAACCCGGTCGGGCTGTACGTGGAGGGAGCGCCCATCAAGGAGATATTCGGGAGGGACCTGTCGGAGCTCGCGGGAGAGTTGTTCGCCGACCCCGAGCACCCGATCGCGCAGCTGATGCGCGCCCTCGCGCAGTTCGACGCCGACCCGTCGCAGATCCCGTTCGATCTGATCCGACCGGTTCTGCAGTCCCAAGCGGCGACGGCAAAGGTCGGTTGGAACCCGTACCTGCACGACCCGAAGCTTCGCCGGCGGCTGCACCGGATCACGGCGCCGACATTGGTCGTGCACGGGAGTCAGGACGGCATCGTTCCGCGAGCGCACGCCGAGGCCTACGTCGAGGGGATCGCCGATTCCCGGCTCGAGGTGCTCGACGGAGCCGCGCACATGGCGACCCTCGAGCGACCCGACGAGGTGGCCAAGCTCGTCCTCGAGCACCTCGCGTAGGGCCTCGCCCCTTGCACAGGCGACACCATCTTCGCCCCCGCAGCCTGTACCGTTTTGTGACATGGCGCGCGATCTGGAGCAGGGTGCGACCGCGGGCGTAATCGGGCGGAGTTCGTCGACTGGCAGCAGGTCGCGTGGCGACGTGATCGGAAGCAGCTCAAGGGTGGAATCCCCGGTGGTCGCACCTCCGTCACCCCCCGGTCGCCGTGAGCGCAAGCCTGTCACCTCCCCTCGCAGGCGACGGAGCCGTCCCCGCCGGAGCACCGGGCAACGGGTACTTCGCGGTGCAGTGATCTTCTTGGCGCTCGTCCTCGTGATCGTCGGTGGGGCATATGGCTACCTGAGGTACCGGCTCGGTCAGATAAAGACCCTCCAGTGCTCGACCTGCGCGGCTGTCGTCGGAGGAGCCCCGTACAACGTGCTGCTCGTGGGCTCGGACTCCCGGGCAGGCAACACCGGCCAAGCTGTCAAGTCCTTCGGCTCCTCGTCACAGGTAGGCGGCCAGCGAAGCGACACGATCAAGATCCTCCACGTCGACCCAGCCTCCGGCACGGCGCGTCTGTTGTCCATCCCGCGCGACACCTACGTCGCTCTCTCCGGCATGTCCTCGAGCAGCGGGCTCGCCACCGACAATAAGATCAATACGGCGTTCAACGACGGGCCTGGACCACTTACCCAGACCATCGAGAACACCTTCGGTATCCCGATTGCACATTTCGTGATCATCGACTTCAGCGGGGTGATCGACTTGGTCAACTCGGTCGGGGGGATCAAGCTGGACTTCGCGTACCCGGTGCGCGACAACGACAACGGCAACAACAACTCGGGACTGAGCATCCCCCAGGCCGGTTGTCAGACTCTGAACGGCACGATGGCTCTGGCTCTGGCGCGCTCGCGCTACTACGAGTACGAGGTGAGCCCGGGGCACTGGGTCTACGACCCTTCGAGTGACCTGGGTCGGATCCAACGACAGAACACGGTCATCGAATCGGTGATCAACAAGGCGAAATCGAGCTACAACCCGTTGACGATCAACGCCTTCATCGGGACGATCGTGAAGGACATCACCGTGGACACGGGCATGTCGAGCGGCACGATGCTCTCGCTCGCAGAGCGCTACCACGCCTTCTCGGGCTCGGCCCTCCAGACCTTCACGTTGCCGACAGCCGGTGGCTATTCGAGCGTCGCGGGAGACGTCGAGGTTGTCCAGGAATCCGCTGCGCAGCAGGTGCTCACGCAATTCCTCGGCACATCGCCGAACACCGTGGTGACACCGCCTCTCGACTCCTACGGGTCGCCGTTGAGCATTCCATCGACGACGGCGCCTCCGGCCGGTTCGAGTGGGTCCTCGGCATCAGGCTCGGGCACGGGATCGTCGGGCTCTGCAGCCACCACCCCGACGACGGTGCCGGGGCAGGGTCCGTTCAACCCCACACCCTGCTGAGCCCGCCGAGGCTCAGGCTGCGCCCATCTCGTCGAGCCCCTGGGCGAGCGCGTTCCACGACAAAGTCGCGCACTTGATCCGTACCGGGAACTTCACCACCCCCTGGAGGGCGGCGAGCTCACCGAGGGAATCCGGATCGCCGACCGTCTCGCCCGACGCGGAGCCGTTCGGGCTCGCTCCCTGGCTCTCGCCGTCTCCTAGGCGGGCCTCGTGGATCGACATCATCGCCTTGAACGTCTTGATCAGGCCGCGGACCTCCGATACAGGTTTGCCCTTTACCGCAGCCGACATGAGCGACGCCGAGGACTGGCTGATGGAGCAACCCTGCCCCGAGATGCGGATGTCGGAGAGCGTCCCGTCGTCGAGCTCCACGTAGACCACCACCTCGTCGCCGCACAGAGGGTTGAACCCCTCGACGCGATGGGCCGGCGGCACCGGCAACTCGCCGCGGTTTCGCGGGCTGCGGTAATGGTCCAGGATGATCTCTCTGTAGAGGTCTTCGAGACCGGTCATCTTCTCCTCAAGGATTTTCGTCTTCTCGAGTATCTGCGTCAGAGTCTCTAGCCGAAGAGGGTACCGGCCTCGGCGATCGCGTCGGCCAGTGCGTCCACATCGGACTCGTCGTTGTACAGGTATAGAGAAGCCCTGGCTGTGGCTGACACCCCAAGTCGTCGCATGAGGGGCTTCGCACAGTGATGGCCGGCCCTCACGCAGACTCCCGACTGATCGAGCACCTGGGCCAGGTCGTGGGGGTGGACGTCGCGGTATGCGAAGGAGATCACCCCGCCTCGCTCCTCGGCACCCGGGGGGGCGAACACCGTCAGGTCGTCTCCGAAGCGATCGCCGAGCGTCTCGAGCGCGTAACCCATGAGGTTCACTTCGTGCTTGCGCACGGCTTCCATCCCCACCGACCCCAGATAATCGACTGCGGCGCCGAGGCCGACGGCCTCCGCTATCGGGGGGGTTCCGGCCTCGAACTTCCAGGGGAGGACGTTGGAGACGAATCCGTCGTGGCGGACGTCACGGATCATCCCGCCGCCACCGAGGAACGTCGGCATCTCCTCGAGAAGCTCGTGTCGCGCCCACAGGACCCCGATTCCGGTCGGCCCGAGCATCTTGTGCGCGCTGAACGCCAGAAAGTCGCACCCGAGCGAGCCGACGTCGGTCGGCAGGTGGGGGACCGACTGGGCGGCGTCGGCCAGCACCAGGGCGCCGGCCTTGTGGGCACGCTCCGCAATTTCCGCGAACGGAGGAATCGTTCCTAAGACGTTCGACATCGTGGTGCACGCCACGAGCTTCACACCGTCGAGCTGACGATCGAGGTCCGACAAGTCGAGGCGGTAGTGCTCGTCGACGCTGAGCCAGCGAAGCTCGAATTCCCGTTCCTCGGCAAGAGCGAGCCACGGAACGATGTTGGAGTGGTGCTCCATGTCTGTCAGGAGCACTGCGTCCCCCGAGTGCAGGTTCTTTCGGCCCCACGTCGCCGCGACGAGGTTGATCGCCTCCGTTGCGTTCTTCGTGAAGATGATCTCGTGCTCGGGGTCGGGGGCGCCGACGAACCTCCCGGCGCTCAGGCGCGCTGCCTCGTAGAGGTGGTCGGCCTCCTCTGCGATCGAGTAGACGCCTCGGTGAACGTTCGCGTGGGTGGTGCGGTAGTAGTCGTCCATGGCGTCGAGGACGACCTGTGGCCTCTGCGAGGAGGACGCCGAGTCCAAGTAGACGAGCCGCTTCCCGTGAACCACTCGAGACAGGAGCGGGAAATCCTCCTTGCACGAGAGCGCGCCCAACGTCATCTTCTCCACGGTTCGTATCCCTCGGCTTCCAGTCGGTCGGCGAGCTCGGGACCTCCGCTCGCCACGATCCTGCCGTCGACGAGCACGTGCACGACGTCAGGGCGAAGAAGCTCGAGGATCCGGGTGTAGTGCGTCACCACGACTACCCCTAGCGACGGGCGCTCGCTGCGTACCGCCTGCACTCCTTGAGCGACGATCCGCAGTGCGTCGACGTCTAGGCCCGAGTCGGTCTCGTCCAGCACGGCGAGCTCGGGGTCGAGCATCGCCATCTGGAGGATCTCGTTTCGCTTCTTCTCACCTCCGGAGAAACCCTCGTTCAGCCTGCGCTCGGCGAATGCGGGGTCCATGCCGAGGCGCTTCATCCAATCCATCATCGACATCCGCACCTCGAGGACCGAGCGATCCTCGCCGACGCGAGCCGAGACCGCTTGGCGCAGGAACTGGACGACCGGGACCCCGGCTATCTCCTCGGGGTACTGGAAGGCGAGGAACATCCCCGCCTTGGCTCGCACGTCGGTCGGCCAGTCGGTGACGTCGGAGTCTCGGAAGAGGATCTGCCCCTTCGTCACCCGATATGCCGGGTTCCCGAGAAGGGTGCTGGCGAAGGTGGACTTCCCCGATCCGTTCGGGCCCATCAGCGCGTGCAGCTCGCCGTCCTTCACCACCAGGTCGATGCCGCGCACGATCTCGGTGTCCTCCGCGCTGACGTGGAGGTCCTTCACCTCGAGGAGCCGGCTCACGGCCCCGAGTCTAGTGGCCCTCGAGGGATTTGCACTATGGGCGTAGTGCGAATCAGGGCCAGCACAGTGTGCCTGGACCGCCGGCGGTCTCGTGCCTGGCCGGGCAGGCGCCCGTTGCCTCGTCCGGTAGCGTCCCGTCGGTGACCGACCCGTGGAATTTCTCCGGCGCGGTGTCGGTGCTCGACCAACCCGGCGGTGTGGTCACCCTGGTCGACGAGTCCACGTTCGCCATCAGCTCCGAGGTGGGCGACATGGTCACCAAGTCCGCGCAGGGCCTGTTCGTGCGCGACACCCGGATCATCTCGCGTTTCGAGCTGCGGGTGAACGCCGGCCGGCCTCAGTCCCTGGTGGCGGTCGCCGACGACCCGTTCTCTGCGACCTTCGTGTCACAGGTGAGCCCGGGCCCAGGGAAGGGCGACTCGACGCTGATGGTCTTTCGCTTCCGTTACGTGGGACAGGGAATGCGAGAGGACATCGTCATCAGGAACTTCGGCGCCGAGCCGACGTTCTGCTCGATAGAGCTCTTCGTGGACAGCGACTTCGCCGATCTATTCGCCGTGAAGGAGGGACGCGCTGCGGACCCCGACGGGGAGGTCACTCGATCGGGGCGAGACGATACCCTCGAGCTCTCCTACCGCAGGGGGACCGTCAGTCGTGGAGCCATGGTCAAGTTCTCGCCGACGCCCTCCAGCGTGGGGGAGGACCTCGTCAGCTTCGAGGCCATAGTTCCTGCAAAAGGCGAATGGAAGGCCTGTGTCGAGGTGCACCCCGTCATCGAGGGGAAGACCATCGACCCGCGCTATCTGTGTGGTCAGCCCGTCGAGCGCGCTGCCCCCGCGGAGCGTCTGGCGAAATGGCGAAGGCAGGTGCCCCAGATCCAGACCGACAGCGAGGTCCTGAGCTCGGTGCTGGCTCGAAGCGCCGAGGACCTCGGAGCGCTTCGGATCTTCGACCCCGACTATCCCGAGCGCGTGGTGCTCGCAGCGGGCGCTCCGTGGTTCATGACCGTGTTCGGTCGAGATTCGCTGCTCACGTCTTGGATGGCGCTGCTCGTGGATCCCGACTTGGCCCTCGGTGTCCTGCAGACGCTCGCACGGTTCCAGGGGAAGGACATCGACCCCCGAAGCGAGGAGCAACCCGGGAGGATCCTTCACGAGATGCGTTTCGGAGAGGCCCCTTCGCTGTCGCTCGGCGGCGGGCGGATCTACTACGGGACGGCTGACGCCACCCCGCTGTTCGTCATGCTCCTCGGAGAGCTGCGGCGCTGGGGGCTTGCGCGCGAGGCGGTCGACGAGCTCTTGCCCAACGCCGAGCGCGCCCTCGAGTGGATCGAGACCTTCGGCGACGCGGACGGTGACGGATATGTCGAGTACCACCGTGCGACGGACCGGGGCCTCGCGAACCAGGGTTGGAAGGACTCGGGCGACGGGGTGAGGTACGCCAACGGTGACATCGCTCACGCCCCGATCGCTTTGTGCGAGGTGCAGGCGTACGTCTACAGCGCGTACCTGGCTCGTGCGCACTTCGCTCGGGAGGCCGGTGACGAGGCGACGTTCGACCGCTACAGGGCGAAGGCCAACCGGCTGAAGGAGGACTTCAACCGCGACTTCTGGCTCGAGGACAAGGGTTGGTTCGCGATCGGGCTCGACTCGGAGAAGAAGCCGATCGACTCGCTCACGTCGAACATGGGGCATTGCCTCTGGACGGGAATCGTCGACGAGGAGAAGGCGCCTGTGGTCGCCGCGAAGCTCATGTCGCAGGAGATGTTCAGCGGCTGGGGGGTTCGCACTCTCGCCACGACAATGGGGGGTTTCAACCCGATCAGCTACCACTGCGGTTCCGTGTGGCCTCACGACACAGCGATCGTGGCGGCCGGCCTCGCGCGTTACGGGATGATGGAGCAGGCGCAGCGTCTCGTAGGCGCTCTGCTCGAGGCGGCAGTCCACCTCGGGGGACGGCTTCCCGAGCTGTTCAGCGGTCTCGACCGCAGCGAGCTCGGGTCCCCGGTCAGATACCCGACCTCCTGCTCGCCCCAGGCATGGGCGGCGGCCTCACCCCTGCTGTGCCTCAGGACGATCCTGCGGCTCGATCCGTGGGTCCCCTACGGCAGGACCTGGCTGGCTCCTGCTCTACCCCAGGGAATCCAGCACCTGAAGATCGAGCGCATCCCCCTCGCTGGGTCGCGCGTCACCGTCGAGGTCGAAGGCGATCACGTCGAGGTGACGGGCCTCCCGCCCGAGGTCGAGCTCGTCACCGTCCCGCGTCATCCGGCGACTGCCGTCTGAGCCCTCTGAGCTCTCGACGACGACGAAAGCCCCACGGTTCCACCGGGCAGCACCCGAAGCCCTTGCACGGGGCCCAACGACGCGTGCGGGACCTGCTGTTGGGACGAGCCGAGAGGGATCACGTCGTCGACGGTCAGCAGCTGAGGGGCGCTTGCCCCGCACAAGGGGTCGAACGGAACGCTCGCCACGACCTCGATCGCGCTCTGGCTCGTCGGTCCTGGCGCCTCGGTCCAGCCGACATAGTGACCGCAGGCCGGGAGGGTTGCCTGAACCGCCGTGCTCGCCGGCCCCACGGGTTGCCACGGGACGGACAAGAGCTGGTTGGGTCGTACGACGGTGGGCGTCGACGGCGGCGCGCTGCAGGAGAAGCCAGCATCCCCTGTGAAGGCCAACACGTCGTGGCCGTTCGTCGCGTCGATCAGCACGGCCACTTGCGTCGAGGTGCCACCGGCCGCGCCACCGGGTTTCTGGGCATCTGTGGGACACGCAGGGCCCCCGAAAGCGATCCCCACGTAGGCAAGTCTGCGCACGTAGCTCGGAAGAGAAGGGGGTGGCGCGGTGGTGGAGCTCGTGGGGGGCACGGTGGAATTCGACGGCGGAACGCTGGACGTGGTTGCGGGCACGGTCGTGGTCGTCCGGGGCACGGTCGTGGTGGTCGGCGGCACGGTCGTGGTGGGCGCAGAGCTGGAGGAGCTCACCCCGCGACCGCCGGGGCCGGACGGTGTCGAAGCGGGGACGCTCGTCGTGGAGGATGTGGGACCCTCCGGAGACGCACCGGGAAGGAGGCTCGCGAGCCCGAGGCCGATGATGGCGAAACGGTAGGTGCCATATGCCACGTCCGCTGTCCGGAGGATGGTCCACGCCTTCGACTCGGGGAAGGTCCCCCTCGCCCCGTCAGGAGGCGGGGTGACCAGAAGCGTTCCCTGGCCCATCTCGATCGTCGTCACGAAGCGACCGTCCGCGACGGCGGTCCGCGAGGGCCCTTCGGGACCGGCCGAGAACGACTGGCCGGGGCGCGTGCAACCCGCCACCACCGTCGAAAGCATCAATGCGGCGCACCCCGCCGACCACGCCACCCGAGCGCGCGGAGTCAGAACGGGGACACGGTGCACGGCCCTTAGTTTGGCCTGGGTGCCGCCTCGCAACGTGCTACCCGGCCCTGCGGCCTCTTAGGCTTCGGCTATGGAGCACACGAGGGAGACGTCGCGGAGCCTCGCGAGATGAGGCGCTCGGAGCTCGATCTGGTCGTGGAGGCGCTCGAGACCGAGTTGCGCCCGTATCGGGAGTCGCACGAGACCTTCCGGAAGCTTCCCTCGGAAGGACGCGATCGCGACGAGATCCTCGCCGAGATGCGCGGATTGGCCGAGCTGGAGCAACCCAAATGGCGCGACGGGTTCGTATCGGGCGCCGTCTACCACGGTGGCCAGGAGCACATCGACTTCCTGAACGAGGTCTACTCGGTCAACTCACAGGCGAACCCGCTTCACCCCGAGCTTTGGCCCAGCGCCGTCAAGTACGAGTCCGAGGTCGTGGCGATGACAGCGTCGATGCTCGGCGGTGGAGATGGTGGGGTCGAGAGCGTTTGCGGGACGGTGTCGTCGGGCGGGACCGAGAGCATTCTGCTCGCCATGCGGGCTTACCGTGACTGGGCACGCGACCAGAGGCGCATAACCGAACCCGAGATCCTCGCACCGTTGAGTGCCCACGCAGCTTTCGAAAAGGCGGCTCAGTACTTCGGGATGCAATTGGTGCCGATACCCCTTGCAGACGACTGGCGCGCCGACGTGGAAGCCGCAGCGAACCTCGTCACCTCGAAGACAGTCGTCATCGTCGGATCGGCACCGGGATTCCCGCACGGCATCATCGATCCCGTTTCCGAGCTTGCGAACCTCGCACACTCGCGCGGTATCGGATTCCACGTCGACTGCTGCTTGGGTGGTTTCGTGCTTCCCTTTGCCGAGAAGCTCGGTTATCCCGTCCCGCCCTTCGACTTCCGCCTACCCGGCGTGACGTCGATCTCGGTCGACACCCACAAGTTCGGCTACGCCGCAAAGGGCGCGTCCGTGATCCTCTATCGCGACCGGGATCTGCGCGAGTACCAGTACTACCGCAACGCCGCGTGGATGGGCGGACTGTACTACTCGCCTACGTTCGCCGGCAGCCGCCCGGGCGCGATCTCAGCCGAGACCTGGGCGGCGATGGTCGCATTCGGTGAGCAGGGATACACGGTTGCGACCAAGGCGATCCTCGAGACCGCTGCGGTGATACGTCGGGCGATCGACGCCGTCGGTGACCTCTACGTGATCGGTGACCCGTTGTGGGTGATCGCCTTCGGTTCGGACACGATCGACGTGTACGCCGTCGTGGACCAGATGAGCCATCGCGGCTGGAGCCTGAACGGCCTGCAGAAGCCGGCAGCCGCTCACCTGTGCGTCACGCTGCGCCATGCCCAGCCCGGAGTGGCGCAACGGTTCATCGCGGACCTGCAGGACTCGGTCGAGGAGGTGCGCAACAACCCCGGCGCGCGCGGTTCCATGGCGCCGATATACGGGATGGCGGGCGCGCCGAAGACGCGAGGCACGGTGGAGGAGCTGCTCGCCCGTTACGGTGACGTCCAATTCAAGGCCTGAAGCTCGGCCTTCGGACGCTGGTAGCGTGCGCCGCGTGAGTAGCGACCGCAAGCTTCTTAGGCCTTTGGTGGCCGGTGTCGGACTCGTGGGCACCATCGTCAGCATCTGGTGGTTCGCGCTTCGGCCTCGACGGAAGTCGAAGAAGCAGAACTCGTGACGCCGTTGTCGCGGCGCCGACGTGGGCCCGACCGGTGACGATCCGTGACGATCAGGGCGAGTCGGTTGGTCGGCCGATCCCCACGATCGTGGGAAGCACCTCACTGATCGACCCGCGGATGACCACGTCGGCGATTTCGTCGTGGTCGGTGGGCCCGCCGTTCACTATCAGTACCTTGGCGCCCGAATGTCGGGCTCTGGGGACCATGCCCGCGGCCGGATAGACCGACAAGGTCGAGCCGACCGCCAACAACAGGTCGCATTCGCCGGCAGCCCGTTCCGCGCGCACGAGGTCCTCTGCGACGAGGTTCTGCCCGAAGCTGATCGTCGCCGACTTGAGCACCCCACCGCACGTCTTGTCCGAGCCGATCGGCTCGAGGCATTCCGGATCCTCCTCGCCCGCCTGTACGCGCTCGAGGACGGTCGACATCGGCAAGCGCGACCCGCAGCTCATGCACGTCACCTCGCGCATCGTCCCGTGGATCTCCACCACTCGGCTCGGGTCGGATCCCGCTGCCTGATGAAGGCCGTCGACGTTCTGCGTCACCAACAGCTCGAGCACCCCGCGGCGCTCGAGCTCGACGAGGGCGCGGTGGCCATCGTTGGGCTTTGCCTCCCAGGTCGGAGACTCGAGGCGGTTCCGCCACGCCCGGCGGCGGACGTCGGGGTCGGACATGTAGACGTGGAGGGTTGCGAGCTTCTCGGCCTCGGGGTTCTTCGTCCAGAGCCCCGAAGGCCCGCGAAAGTCCGGTATGCCAGAGTCGGTGGATATGCCGGCTCCCGTAAGGACGACCACCCGCCGTGCAGCGTCGAGGATCTCCTTCGCTGCGGCGACCTGCCGGCTGTCCATGGCGTGATTCTCGCGCGCTCGAACTTCCGAGACGGCCCGGACGTCACGCCGGGGCCCGATGAGGAGATGATGGACTCATGCCCATAGCCACGGTGAATCCCGCCACTGAAGAGACCGAGAAGGAGTTCGCCCCTCTCGACGAAGGCGAGGTCGAGGCGAGGCTGGCGGCTGCGCAGGAAGGGTTCGAGACACTTCGTGACACCACGTTCGACCAGCGCGGACGATGGGCGATCTCTGCCGCGGAGCTCTTAGAGGCAGAGCTTCCCGAGACGGCGCGGGTTCTCACCACCGAGATGGGTAAGACCTTCGCCGCGGCGAAGGGGGAGCTGGCCAAGTGCGCGATGGCCCTTCGGTGGTTCGCACAGCACGCCGAGAGCTACCTGGCCGACGAACCCATCGACACCTCGGCCAAGGAAAGTCGCGTGATCTGGCGTCCGATGGGTCCGGTCCTCGCCGTCATGCCTTGGAACTTCCCGATGTGGCAGGTGATGCGCTTTGCGGCTCCTGCTCTCATGGCGGGCAACGTCGGCTTGCTCAAGCATTCCTCCAACGTCCCTCAGACAGCTCTGGCGATGGAGGACCTGTTCCACCGAGCCGGCTTTCCCCGAGGCGCGTTCCAGACCCTGCTCGTGGGTTCAGAGCGCGTTGCGGGGATCATCGCGGATCCGAGGGTGCGCGCCGTCACGCTCACCGGCTCCGAAGGAGCCGGGCGGTCGGTCGCCGCGGCCGCCGGACACGCTGTCAAGAAGTCGGTGTTGGAGCTCGGGGGGAGCGATCCCTTCGTCGTCATGCCGTCGGCCGACCTCGAGCGCGCGCTGAACGTCGGCGTCCAGGCGCGAGTTCAGAACAACGGGCAAAGTTGCATTGCGGCAAAGCGTTTCATCGTCCATGGCGACGTCTACGAGCAATTCGAGCGGGGCTTCGTCGAGAAGATGGGTGCTTTGACCGTGGGCGACCCGATGGACCCCGCAACCGAGGTCGGCCCGCTCGCTCTTCGCCAAGGCCGCGACGAGCTTCACGAGCAGGTCGAGGACGCGCGCGACAAAGGAGCGAAGGTGTTGTGCGGAGGGGTCGTGCCCGACAGGCGCGGGTGGTACTACCCCCCGACGGTCCTGACAGGGATCACGCCGGAGATGCGCGTTCAGCGCGAAGAGGTGTTCGGCCCAGTCGCGATGCTCTACGCGGTCGGTTCCGCCGAAGAGGCGCTGAAGGTTTCAAACGCAACCGCCTTCGGGTTGGGCTCGAGCGTCTGGACGAACGACGAAAGCGAGCTCACGCTCTTCGTCGAGGGCCTCGACGCCGGGCAGGTCTTCGTCAACGCGATGGTGGCGTCGACCCCGGAGCTGCCGTTCGGGGGGACCAAGATCTCCGGCTACGGCCGCGAGCTGTCTGCGCTGGGGATCCGCGAGTTCTGCGAGGCGAAGAGCGTCTTCGTCGCCTGACGGTCGAGGCGGCGGCTCGGGGCTCGGGCTATTCGTGCCAGCCGAGAGACCAGTGGACCTCGGGTGGCGGCTCGCCCGTGGCGCCGGCCAGGACGTTCAGTGACTCGACGAGCTGGTTGCGGGTGGAGATCGGGATCAGCTTCAACAGCTCGTGTACGTCGGTGCGCCTGCGTTCGATCACGCCCTCGACAATGTGCTTGCCGGCAGGGGTGACCTCGAGGTTGACCTCGCGCCGGTCGATCTCGTCACGCGTGCGCGTGATGAGGCCCTTTCGAACGAGGCGGTCGCACATCCTGGTGGCGGTCGACGGGCTGACACCGAGCGAGGAGGCGAGGTCGGCGAGCCTGCGCCCGCCGCCGTAGGTGAGAGTCACCAAGGTGCGGTACTGGGGCAGCGTCACCTCTTCGTCGCTCGCCGTGAGCGACCGAACGGCGATCCCGACCAGGGCACGGCTCGCACGGATGATGGCGTCCGTTACGTCTTCGTCGGCTCCCACGGCCCCCCCAGTTCCCCCCGCCGATGGATCCCCGGTTGATAGGGAGCCCCGGTGCGTGGGCACGGGGACGTCCTCGTTCACCCGCTCAATGGTTTCCACCATTCAAGTATGCCGTATAGAGGGGATTTGTTGTCCAGTAGTTTTGCAAGAAGGCTCATTTCGTGCCTGGGTCGCATCATCCGCCAAAGCACCGCCTAGACCGTCGGACGCGCCCTCGCCACTGCCTCGTCCAGGAGGGTCCGGGCCTCCTCGATCCGTCCGCCGGCGACCAGCGACGGAAGCGGGCCCTCCAGGAGTGCGTTCCAGTCGACCCCCTCGGTCGTACCGGTTCGCTCCTTCACGCGCTCTCTGGCGTCCGCCATCAGCTGGGCCAGCTCTCCCAACCCCCCACCCAGCAAATCGGCCAACCGGTCCCGGAGCCAGACCGCCAGCGCCGGGCTCGTCCCCGAGGTCGACACCGAGACGGTGACCGGGCCATCGCGAAGGACCGCCGGAAGCAAGACGGTGCAGTGCCCGGCGTCGTCCGCGCTGTTCACCCAGACGCCTGCTCGGTGGGCGTCCTCGTACACCGCAGCGTCGACGTCGGGGTGGCCCGTGGCCGTGAACACCAGCCTGTAGCGGGCCGCTTCGCCGCGCTCGTAAGGGCGGATCTGGAGGTTCAGAGGTGCGCCGTCCACGGCAGCGATGACCCCTTCGGCGGCCAGCAGGCGGACCGCCTCGTGGGCCTCGGGGGCCACGACCGTCACCGCCGCCCGGCAGGCCAGGAGCCCGGCGATCTTGCGGGCCGCCACCCTCCCCCCGCCCACTACGAGGCAGGGTTGGCCCTCGACGTTCAGCCCGACCGGGAAAATGGACAAAACTTGATCCAATTAGTCATGTATAGTGCTCAGTGAGCCCAAGGGGCCGCAGAACCCCGTGCCGCCGAGAGCAAAGCACCACCGGCGAGTAGAACCTCGAGCGATCAGAAGGGAGCGGACGATGGTCGTAGGAGCAGGAGTCGACGTCGACCTCGCCGAGATAGCGGCTCGAGCCGAGGAGCTCGAGACAGCCCCCGCAGCAAAGGCGATCTCCTGGGCGGTCGAACGCTTCGGCTCTCGGGTCTCCGTGGCCTGCTCCTTTCAGGATTGCGTGCTCGTCGAACTCGCGGTGCGAGCAGATCCCGACATCGAGGTTCTGTTTCTGGACACCGGATTTCACTTCGAGGAGACCCTCGCATACGTCGAGAAGGTCCGTTCACTCTACGACTTGAACCTGCGCGTCATCCGTCCCGGTCCCGAGGCGGAGGCGTGGCCCTGCGGGACAGAACGTTGCTGCGAGCTGCGCAAGGTGGCTCCGCTCGAGCGAGCGCTCGAGGGTCGCGACGCCTGGATAACCGGGCTCAAGCGTTGTGATTCGCCCACCCGCTCTGATGCGCCGATCGTCTCGTGGGACGAGGGTCGCGGCATCGTCAAGGTGAACCCGCTCGCCACTTGGAGCGACGACGACGTGGACAACTACATCGCCGATCACGAGCTTCCCGTGCACCCGCTCGTGACCCGGGGGTATCCCTCGATCGGCTGTGCCCCGACGACGCGTCCAGTGGCGCCAGGGGAGGACCCGCGCGCCGGGCGTTGGGCAGGGACCTCGAAGACAGAGTGTGGCCTCCACGCCTGATGGACGACGGCTGATGGACGGCGGCTGATGGCCCGTGACCGGGACCTGCCTCTCGGAGTCGAGTTCCGTGGCAGAGACCGCGCAATGCACTTCGTCAACCCGTATCGCACGATCGGTGAGCTGAACCAAGTCGAGCGCTGGAAGCTCGACCGTCACCCGCTCGAGGTGGCCGACGCGGTGATCGAGCGTTACTCGCGCGAGGGAGCCGAATCGATCGCGAAGGTCAAGGGCGAGGCCGAGCGCCTCAAGTGGGTGGGCCTCTACCCGCAGCGCCAAGGGGGCGACGCGTTCATGCTCAGGGTCAAGGTGCCCGGCGGTGTCCTCACTGCCGATCAGGCGCGCGAGATCGGGATCGTCGCAGATGCCTTCGGCGAAGGGCCCGACGACAGCGCAGTCTTCGGCAACCGGTACGCGGACATAACCACTCGCCAGGACATTCAGATCCACTGGATCCGCATCGGTGACGTCCCTCGGATATGGCAGCGCCTCGCCGACGTCGGGATAACCACGGTCCAGGCGTGCGGTGACTCCGCGCGAAACGTGTTGTGCTGCCCGGTCTCGGGTGTCGACGAGCACGAGGCTTTTGACGCGCTGCCCGTCGCGCTGGAGATCTCCAAGTTCTTCACGGGTAACCGCGAGTACGCCAACTTGCCGCGCAAGTTCAAGATGAGCGTTACGGGCTGCCTCGAGGACTGCGCGCAGGCCGAGATCAACGACATCGGTCTTTGGCCCGCCCGCAAGGACGACGGGCGCGTCGGGTTCAACGTGCTCGCAGGTGGAGGCCTCTCCGACGGAGAGCGCTTCGCCTCCGACATCGACGTGTTCGTTGCGCCCGAGCAGGCGGTCGAGCTCACGCGAGCCATCGCGCAGACTTTCGGCGAGCTGGGCAACCGCGAGAACCGGGGGCTGGCGCGCATGCGCTACCTCGTCGAAGAGCTCGGTCCGGAGGGGTTTCGGTCCGCGCTTGCGGCACGGACGAAGTTCGCTCTCGAGCCGGCCGGGGAGGAGCTGACCCGGCGCTATCGAGGCGACCACGTGGGTGTGCACTCCCAGAGCGGGGACGGGTTCTTCTACGTGGGCTGCAGCGTCCCCGTCGGCCGCATGAGCGGGATCGAGCTGGTCGAAGCCGGACGACTGGCCCACACCTACGGGGACGGGACCGTTCGCCTCGGGACCGACCAGAACTTCGTGTTGACAGGCATCCCGGAGCCGAAGCTCGAGGAGCTGCTCGCCGAGGAGCTGCTCCAGAAGTACTCGCCGTTCCCGGGCCCCTTCGTTCGCGGGGTCGTTGCATGCACCGGCTCTGAGTTCTGCCGCTTTGCGGTGGTCGAGACCAAGGAGAGGGCTGTTCGCTGGGCGAGGTGGATGGACGAGAACCTCGATCAGCGCGCCGACGCCGGTGAGGGTGCTCAAGTCGGAGACGCAGGTGTCATCCGCATGCACTTCTCGGGATGCTCTGCGTCGTGCGCGCAGCCGCAGATCGCAGACATCGGCTTTCGTGGTGAGACCGCTCATGTCGGTGAACACATATCGGAGGCTGTCGACATCGGTCTCGGTGGATCGTTGGGTCCGGACGCGGGGTTCATCGACTGGGTGGAGGGGGCGCGACCAGTCGACGACGTGCCTGAGGCCCTCCTGCGCCTGGTGCGGCGGTACCGCGCCGAACGCCACGAGGACGAGGCCTTCTACAACTGGGCGAGGCGCGTGCCGAACCCCGACCTTCGCTCGACGCTCGCAGGGTTGGAAGTCGGGGAAGAGGTCCGATCGTGAAGGGCTTTCGTATCCGCGAGCAGATGAACGGGGTGGAGGACCCCCCCGGCAAGACGTGGTTCTGGGAGCTCGAGGCAGGGGTCATATTCGCCGACCGCTGCATCCAGTGCGGAACGTGTGTGGCCGTCTGTCCGTCGAACTCCATTGGCGTCAACGAGGACACCGGCCTGCCGGAGCTCGTGAAGATGTGCACGGGATGCTCCTTGTGCTGGGACTTCTGCCCCCGTGGAGGGCTGCGTTACGAGGCGCTCTGGCCTCCGTCGTCTGCGCCGGCCGACCCAGGCGAGGGTCCGCTGGTCACCAAGTCAGACTCCGCCGACACCTATTGGAAGCTGACCGGAGGGCCTCCCGGTGACAGGCTCGGGGCCGTGCTCGGACAGTATGCAGTGCGGGCGGGCGTGCCTCGCGACGAGGTCCAAGACGGTGGTGTGGTGACAGCGCTGCTGCTCGCGCTGCTTGCGGGCGGCGACATCGACGGGGCCCTCGTGTCGCGCCCGAGTGACGACCCCGACGAGCCCTGGAAGGGGATCGCGACCGTTGCCACCACCGCCCAGGAGCTCGTCGCCGCGGCAGGGAGCTTCTACAACCAGACGATGGCTCTGGCAGAGCTCGACCTGAGCCGCTACGACCTTCCGCCGAAGCCGCGACTCGCCGTCGTCGGGACTCCCTGTGAGATCCAGGGGATCCGCGCCATGCAGGCGCGCCGCTGGCCGACGGGCGCGCATCGTGTCGACGCCATCGTTCTCACCATCGCACTTCTGTGCACGAAGAGCTTCGACTACGAGGCACTCATGTTGCGCGAGCTGCGCGACAAGCGGGGTCTGGATCTCGACCGGGTGAGCAAGGTCGACGTAATACACGGGAGGATGATCGTCGAGTACGGAGACGGGCGCGTCGCGGTCGACGAGCCGGTCCGCGACTTCCACGGAGCGGCGCTGAAGGGATGTGACGAGTGTGCGGACTTCTTGGGTCGCGGAGCGGACATCTCCGTCGGTAGTGTCGGCTCGATGGCCGGGTGGTCGAGCGTGCTTGTGCGAACCGAGACGGGGAGGCTCGCGTTCGACCGGGCACGAGGACGGCTGGACGTAAGGGACCTCGACGATCCTGAGGCTCTGGTGAAGCTCGACAACCTGGACAAGCGCGTGGCCGAGCGGACGCTGAAGCGGAAGCTCGACCCTGACGCACCGTTGTTCATCGACTTCTCGGAGCACTTCGGCAACTACGAAGGGACCGACCGGGCGCCGGTGGTCCGAGAGCGTTGACGACCCAACTGGCTGAAGGTGCCGAGGGAATAGAGATGATCGAACCCATGGACGGGCTTCGACTCGAGCTGCCGCCGGAGCCGGCGGAGCTCAGGGCGACCCTGCGTGAGAAGGCGCTCGAGGCGTCTCGGCCAGAGAGCTCGGCATTCGAGAATTGCTTTGCGGCGTGGACATGGGAGCGCTGGCGATCGACTCTCGAGCCGGCGGGCATGGGTCGCGAGGAGTTCATCGACCTCGTGGTGGGCTATCGCCGCGAGGTGTGGTTCTGGCTCCTGGGCGACAGGGGATGGGAACAGCTGGTCAGCGGTCTCGCCGGGAGGGTGTCGAGGCGCCTGCCGGCTCGCTGAGGTCGGCTAGCCCGGCTTCGGGTTCAGCTGGGAGAGCGGGGATGTAGGGGGTGGCTTCGAGCCGCTGCCTCCGGATCCCGAGCTGCCTCCGGATCCCGAGCTGCCTCCGGATCCCGAGCTGCCTCCGGATCCCGAGCTGCCTCCGGATCCCGAGCTACTCCCCGAGCCGGAACCCGACCCGCTGCTCGTGCCGCTCCCCGAAGACGATCCCGAGCCGGACCCGCCGCCCGATCCGCTGGTCAGGGTGGTCGGCGTGGTGGGACGCACAGGCTGCGTCGTGGTCGGAGTCGACGTTGGGCTCGTCGCTGAAGAGGCTGGAGGGGTGCTCGAGCTCGTCGGTCTCGCCTGGGTGGTGGCGGGCTTCTGAGTCGTCGTGGTGCTCGAATGCGGCGTGGTGGTGCTGGAGGATGAGGTGCGACCCGCCACCGGCGGAGCGGTCGTGGGCACGACCCACGTGGGGACCGGGACGCCTGTCTGAGAGGCAGGCAGCGAGACCGGAACCCCTTCGAAAGCGCCTCCCAGCACGAGGCCCAGGAGCAGGCTCAAGAACGAACCGCCGATCATGACCCCCCTGAGGGCCCACCGTCGCCGCTCGATCGACTGGGAAAACCAGTCGATTCCGGCCGCTGACCAGGAGTGCGACGGTACATGTCTGAGTCGCCGCGCTAGGAGTCGTCCCGGCAGCGTCAGGGCAGCCGCATCTGTCGCATGCATGGGCCGACGCACGTGATCAACCGAGCACCAAGCGTGGCCAAGCGCAGTGTCAGCTCTCATGCATGCACCTCCGCGCCCGGGACGTCCCGAGGTCGCTCCGACATCGAGGAGCTGGTGCCTGCCCACCGCCAACCCTTGCGACTCAACGCTTACCACACCTACCGGCACCGGTCATACGAGGCAGTCGACACACTTCACGAGGTGATTCGTGGCGCGCTTGCGTCGCATGCCGAGGTCGACTAAAGAATCGGGGAACCCAGGGAACTGCGGGGGCACGGACGGTTCCCGACCATCCACCATTCGCGAGTGGACCTTAAGTAGGGTCCTCCAGATCGGAAGGTAGGTCGAGGGGTCTTTGACGATCGTGGTCCTACTCATTCTCGTGTTGGTGTGGGCTGTCGTGCTCGGTCCGAGTCTTCTGCGCCGAGGTTTCCAGCGCCGTTCCTCCACCGACTCGATCGGAGCCTTTCACCGCCAACTCCGGGTTCTCCAGCGCACCGGGCCCACACTGGTCGACCCGCTTCACAGGCTCGATGTCTCGTTGCCGGCGACCCACATCGGTGCGCGCACGCGCCCTGGCCGGCCGGGCCTCATCGTCGTAAGTCCCGACATGACGCTGCCGGTCAGTGAAGAGTCCGCAAACGATTCTTCGGCGCGTCGTCCCGACCCGTACTTCCGCCCCGAGGCCTGCAAGCGCCGCCGCGACGTGCTCATCGCGCTGCTTCTTGCGGTCGTCGTTACCGGGTTGCCCGGTGCGATCCCCAGCGCACGCCCGATTCTGGCTGTGACGGCGGTGGCTGCGATCGCCTTGGTCGGTTACATCGCTCTGCTGGTGCGGCTTCGCACCAGAGCCCTGGAGCGTCAGGTGAAGCTTCGCTACCTTCCGCAACCGGCAGATCGTGACTCATCGATCGTGATCCGCCGAGTGGCCGCCCGCTGACCGGGCGACCACTTCCATGACGGCCGGATCTCTCGGCAACGAGCTGGCCGACCTCGGGAGCGACGCACTCGAACTGCTCGAGGCGACCCATCGTGCGCGCGAGGAAGCTCTCGCGCGATGCCGAGAGACCATAAGGGCGTGCGGACTGGCGATCCGCGCGGTCCACCGTCTCGAACCCGAAGTCTCCGCGGATCGCCTTTCCGAGGCCGAGGTCTCGTTGCGCAGGGCCCAAGAGGCACTGAAGCCGTTTCCCGCGCTGGCTGCCGCCGGGTTCCTGCACGATGCGGAAAAGGAGTTTGCCGAGGCGCGACTCACGGTCGCTCTCGTGAACGGAGAGCGCCTCGCCGGGTTCAAAGAGATGGCCGTCGGACTCGCAGCGTGGCTCAACGGCCTTGCAGAAGCGGCATCGGAGCTTCGCCGGCATCTCCTCGATCGCCTGCGGGCCGGCGAAATGGCACGGGGAGAAGAGCTGTTGGCGGCGATGGAAGAGGTCTACGACCTGCTCGTGAGCGTCGAATATCCCGACGCCATTACAGGCGGGCTTCGTCGCGCCACGGACGCCCTTCGAGCCGTTGTCGAGCGCAGCCGAGCAGACGTCACTTCCACGGTGCTGCAAGCCTCGTTGCAGGCGACCATCGAGAAGGCATTTCGCAGAACCGAAGCTTGACTTCGGCATCGTTGGTCACGGAGCGTCATCCGGCTCGCCGGAACAGAGCTCCTTCAAGCGCTCCATCGATGTGGCGACGCCGGCTCTCACCGATCGCACGGCCAGCCATCCGAGCCCGGGCACTCGAGACGAGACCACGTTCTCGCTAATCAATTCGACTCCGTGACCTGACGGAGAGCTCAGGTGGTAATCCTCTTCGATGTGGACGAATCCCATGTCGATTGTCGACGCAAGCCTGGAGTGCGGGACGACGGTGTGCACACGGTCGTGCAGAGTCACGCGCAGCGGTCCCAACCTCGTCCGCCATCGTGCATACTGTCCCGGCGCCGGATAGCCCTCCGGCACGGCGATCGGGACTGCACCGTCCCACCGGGTCACTTCGGTTGGCTCGGTGAGGGCTCACCACACGCGCTCGAGGGGCGCATCGATGGCGATCGAGACGCTCACCGTGGCCACTCACCGAGAGTACGAGGTCGCAGGGATCGGAGCTGGTTGACTCTGGGGTGTGCGGGTGGTCGCCATCGACTGGTCGGGAAGTGCGACCCTCGGCGATCAGCGCACACAACATCTGGGTGGCCGTAGCAGAAGACGGACAGCTCGTCTCTCTGACGAACGGGCGTAGCAGGGCGGAGGTCGTCGACCACCTGAAGGAGATGGCCCGCGCCGACAGCGATCTCGTGGTCGGATTCGACTTCGCCTTCTCTATCCCGGTGTGGTTCCTCGACGACCTGGGTGTCCGCTCCGCTCACGAGCTCTGGGGCCGTGTCGCCACGGACGGGGAGACCTGGTTGGCCCGGTGCGAACCGCCGTTCTGGGGACGACGCGGGACCAAGAGGACCTGCGCGCGAAGCCTCTACCGCTGTGGCGAACTTCGATGCCGATCCCGTTCGGGAGTGACGCCGAAATCGGTCTTCATGCCGGTCCGGGAAGCGTGGGTACGGGTTCGTTGCGGGGGATGTCCCTTCTTCGTGACCTGTACGAGTCGGGCTTCAGCATCTGGCCGTTCGACCCACCCGGCTCTCCCTCGGTGCTCGAGATCTACCCTCGATTGTTCACAGGGCCGGTTGTGAAGAGCGATCCCGCGGCGCGCCGACGCTTCCTGGAAGGATGCTCACTGGGTCCAAGGCATTCCGAGCTGGCAGAGGGAAGCGATGACGCGTTCGACGCAGCCGCATCTGCTCTCGCGATAAGCGCGCACACGGACGAGCTGTCCCAGCTCGAGCGAGCCACCAGCCGGATCATTGCGCTCGAAGGCGATATCTGGATCCCCCGCGCTTTCGGCACGTGAGGCAAATCGTTCGCTGGCCGCCACCGCACCCTGCTTCAGAGCGACGAGAACGGCAATGCGTCGGGCGGCGCAACGATCGGGCCCTTCTCGTCCCAGCGGGAAAAGACGATCGCGTTGGACCACGTCTGCCCACCTTCTGTTCCGTGGGCGGAGTACGACGCAGGTAGCTTCGACAGCGAAAGCAGGTCGAGTTGGGCCGAGCCCGTCTGGGATCTGCCGTGAGGGACTCGGCCTGTGATCCGGGCGATGGGCACGCCGTGCACACGGCTTGTCGGTGACGCGGAAGACGGGGAGATCAGTATCTGCGCAAGTCCCGCTGACGTGGTGAGGCCGTTTTCGATCAACGAGTACGGCGCGTCGGTGGGCTGGATCGAGACCCATTTGCCGGCGTACTCCGTGGCGATTGCGGGGGCGAGCCCGAGTTCGTCGTGCATCGCGGCAGCATCGCCCTCGACATAAGCCACCCGGCCCGTGAAGACCACGGTGTACTCGTCACTTCCGGCAGAGACGGTCTCAGTGCCAGACGACGTCCGTGCGTCGCCCACGATCGTCTGCGAGACGTCGCCGGAACGCCACACGTCGGAATAGTGAAACGAGTCCCTGGCGCCGGCGGCCGTCAAGGAGTCTTGAAGAAGCTGAGCCGGGTCCGGGGCCGGGGACTGGAGCACAGCGAGCCCGACTTCTGTGACGAGGACAGCGAGAAGGGCGAGGGGGACCCAGGTAACGACTCTTCTGATCCACCTATCGGTCCCGAGTCTTCTTGTAATGCGCGTAGCGTACGACAGCACACTGACGATGGACCTGCGCGGAGACGGACGAAACAAATGTGCAACCGAATCGTGCATCGGGTCACCCGCGAACCGCGATGTCGGGTTTGGGCTGCGTGATCAGTCCGTGCCGAGGTGTATGTTCTCGGTTAGCTCAAGAGTTCTCCCGGACCCCGAGAATCAATGGTTCCGGGGGGAGCAACGTGACCGTACGGGTTGGAGCAGCTGAGTCAGACGTTCGAAGACGCTGGGAAGTCGCGGACGGCATTTGGCTCCGGACCAACCCGGAGAACGTCCACAGGCGGCAAGTGGCTCATATGGTCACCCTGATCGTCGGGGAACTCGACCTCCCTGACGATCAAGTCAGGGGAATCGAGGTGGCGTCGACTCTCCATGACATCGGAAAGGTGGCTATCCCCGAAGAGCTCCTCGATCGTCGCGACCACTTGAGTCCTGGAGAGGTCCAGGTCATGAAGGGCCATTGCCAGGCAGGCTATGACATCGTGGCCGAGTTCGGGCTCCCGTGGCCTGTTGCCGAAATGATCTTGCAGCATCACGAACGTATAGACGGCTCTGGATATCCGAGAGGATTGAAGGGAGACGAGATCCTTATCGGGGCTCGCGTCCTCGCGGTCGCCGACGTGATCTCGGCGATGGCAGGAGAGGGGGTCCACCCGCCCGGTCTTACCCTTGCCGATGCATTGAACGAGATCGAGGCGAACCAGGGCTCGCTCTACGATCCCGCCGTCGTCGATGTTTGTCTTCCCCTTTTTCGCGGGGGACGATTTCGGGATCTGGTGAGCCTCTAGAAATCTGCGCTCCGACCGCCCTCGAACTACTTGAAGAACGACTTCCTGACCTTGCATCCCAGCCACGTCGTGCCCGTGCCGACTGGGTGACGTGTGTAGTGAACGACCTTGATTTGTTCCTTCGTAGTGAAGGTCTTCAACTGCACCTACCGATACAGATGCGGGAAAGACTCGTTGGAGGGGGCGGCGATGCCGAAGCGATTCGGTCTCATCGGTGCAGTGCTCCTTGGCGGGGGCCTGTTTGGCGCGTTTTCGGAAGATGCGAGCCACAAAGCCTGCAGCTCGGGTCTTGGCCAGTTCGGCCAGGCCTTGAGCGAGAGTGCAGCACGTCACTGCGGTGTCGACAACACCATCTTCTACATAGCGATTCTCGCGACCATCTTGGGAGTCGCCTTGATGGCCGTGGCCATCCTGGTGAGGTCGTAACGGACGAGGGGGTAGCTCAGCTTGCAGAGGGTTGCCGTACCGGTTGCTTCACTGTTCGGGGGCTGGGGTCCGGAGCAACCTCAAAGTCTGCTTCACGTTCCTCAACCTGACCTGCGTCTCTTTGCGCGGGCCCGGCCGGAGTCCTGGCGACCGCTCACTTCGGTAGATACGATCTCGGGCGCCGTGAGCACTGGTGCTGCTCTACGGGGGGAGAGAAGCGGGAGGCTCATCTGATGGACTCGGATCTCGGCGTCAGCCGACTCGTCTTTGCGCGTCCGCACGAAAGGAAAGAGATCCGCCGGCCGCGTAATAGCCGTCGTAACATGCTCGCACTTGCCGGTGCCTCGCTTGCCGTCTGCTCGATCGTCCTCGGCGCGTCGAGCACAGCGCTCGCTAGCGCTCCTCTGAACCTGACGGTGAACTCCAGGGCAGACACCCACGCTGTCCAACCGGGGAGCGGTAGATGCGCCGACGCTCAAGGACATTGCACCCTGCGCGCCGCCCTCGAGGTTGCCAACGCCCAGGCGGCGGGGAGGCTGGTGAATATTGCGGTCCCGATGGGAACCTACAAGCTGACTCTAGGCAGCCTCGTCGTGAAGCACGACGCGGTGGTCGTAAAGGGCGCGAGTGCGACGGGAACGGTCGTCAACGCTCAGGCGGCGAGCCGCGTCGTGAGTGTCTCCGCCACGGCGCATGTGACGGTCCAGCTGCTCGAGTTGACGAACGGCAACGCGGGAACGTTCGCCGGCGGGGGTCTTTTCAACGCCGGGAACACGACGCTCAACAACGTGACAGTGAGAGCGAACACCGCGGCGCAGGGCGGCGGCATCTCCAATGCTGCCGGGGCGCGGTTGGCGTTGGCGAACAGCAAGGTGTCCGCCAACACGATTTCCGCTGTTGCAGACAGCTCCCCGGGTGGAAGCGCCGGAGGCATCGAGAATGCCGGTTCGCTGACCCTCACCGGGGCAACGATCAGCGGGAATCGGGCCGGCCTGGGCGGGTACGGTGGCAGTGACACCGCCGGACCCGGTGGGAACGGGGGCGGTATCGCCAACAGCGGTACGGTCACGGCCACCAACAGCGTCATCAGTGGGAACTCCGCCGGTACAGGGGGCATCGGACTCTCCGGGCAGGAGGTCTCCGGTCAGGGCGGCAGCGGCGGCGGCATCTACTCCTCGGGCTCCGTGACCCTCACCCAGACCGTCGTCTCGGGCAATACGTCGGGTCCGGCGGGGCCGCTCGGCGAAGGCTCGGCCAACGCCGGGGACGGCGGCGGGGTGTGGAGCGGCGGGACCCTTGTCGTCAATGGCAGCACGTTCTCCACCAACAGCGGCGGTCAAGCAAGCGGGCTCGGTGCCAACGGCGGCGGCATCTATACCAGCGGCACAGCCACCATCTCGTCGTCGACCTTTAGCTCCAACACTGCGGGCCAAGGCGGCGGCAGCGGCGGCGGGATCGCAAGTTCAGGGACCCTCACCCTGTCCACCTCCACCTTGTCGGGGAACGCGGCCGGCGCCGGGGTAGGCGGCGGTTACGGTGGTGCCGGCGGCGGGCTGGCGGTCAACGCCGGGACCTCCACCCTCACCGGGGACACCGTGAGTTCGAACGCCAGCGGCGCGGGTGGAAACGCAATATTCGTCGATCCGGGTTGTGCACGCCCCGGACCCGGTGGCGACGGCGGCGGTATCTACTCGACAGCCACCCTCACGATGGCCAACTCGACGTTGTCAGGAAACACCACCGGTCCGGGGGGTTCCTATGAGCCTCCTTGCGCGGGCAACGCGCCGCCCGGCGTCGGTGGGGGTCTCGCTACGGCCGGAGGCAGCGCCGCCCTCTCCTACGTCACGGTCGCCGACAACTCCGACGGCATCGAAAACCTCGCGGGAGTCGTCACCCTTGGTGGCACCATCGTGGCTGACAGCACGGGGGCCAACTGCACGGGAACGATGTCCGAGACATCGGGTCTCAACCTCGACAGTGGGACCTCGTGTGGTCTGACACTCTCCACCGACATCACGGGCACGGAGCCACTGCTCGGTTCGCTCAGTGCCAACGGGGGACCGACACAGACGCAAGCCCTCCTTTCGGGAAGCCCGGCGATCGACCACGGTGGCACGAGTTCGGCCGGCTGCCCCGCCACTGACCAACGTGGACTCTCCCGCCCCGACGAAACTGGGGACAACGGGACGTGTGACATCGGAGCATACGAGTCGCAGGGCATCGGATAGAGCCAGAGCGGCGCCTCGTTCAGCAAGCGACCGTTGCTGCCGGTTGCCGGTCCAACAACGTCTTTGACGTGCGCAACGGCTAGGAGACAAGAGAAAGGTGAAACTTCACCCCTCTTCATGTTCGTGCAAGGATCTCCATCGACAATGGTCTTGCGGAACTTCAAAGGGTTTACGGCTGTAAGAACCTAGGGACACAATGCTGATCCGGGGGTGCGGTGATGATGATCAGGAAAGCTCGAGTAGCTGTCGCGCTCGGCACGATCTCTGTACTAGCTGTGGCGGGTTTTGATTCGAGTGCTTCGGCCAGCTCCCCGGTAGCGCTGTCAATCCCGCAGGGCACAGCGTTCACGATCCTCGGTTACTGGTGCGGCGGTATCCAGGAGCACCCCTACGCCACCGGGTTCGACCCAACGAGCGGCTATCCGACCGGCGACGTCCACCTTCAGACGACGTGCAACGGTAGCGGGCGGGGGGGCCACAGCATTACCCACACCGCGTGGGCAGCTGCCACATGGGACTTCACGGGGGCTGTGGTCTCGGCGTCCGCCGTGCAGGCGCCGACCGTCGACCCCACGTTCTCCGCATACGACGCCAACGGCAACGAGGTCTACAACACCGCCATCTCACCCTTCGCTTTGCTGCAACTGGCGCCTGGCTTCGTCCCGGCTGCGCGGGTGACCGGCATGTCGCCGTCCGAGGGGCCAGCCTCGGGAGGTACGAGCGTGACGATCACTGGGGATGGGTTCACCGGAGCAACTGCAGTCGACTTCGGATCGGTTGCGGCGAGCTTCGTGTTCAACAGCGACACCTCTATCACGGCATTGTCACCGATGAGCGATGCAGGGGCCGTCCATGTGACAGTGGTCAATGCCGGCGGTACCAGCGCTTCGAGCACCGCCGACGAGTTCATCTTCATCGGCCAGCCATCCATCACCAAGGTGGACCCGAACAGTGGCCCGTTGAATGGAGGGACGAGCGTAACGATCACTGGGAACAACTTGTCAGCCGTCACTTCCATGCTCCTGGGCGACACGGCAGTGGGTTTCTATGCGAACAGTGACACGTCGATCACAGTCATAACTCCTCCCGGAGAGCAGCTGGATACCCTGGCGTTTCAAGCCACGTCGCTGGGTGGGACTAGCGCGAGCACTCCTGCCGACCTCTTCACGTTTGTCGCCAACCCCGTGCCAAAGACCGCGATCTCCCCGAAGTTGGGGCCCAAGGGGACAGCCGTCACCGTCTCGGGGACCGGCTTCAGTCCTGGAGAAACGGTGAAGGCGACCTACAAGACGGGCTTGGCCTCGCCGAAGCCGGCGTGGATAAAGGTCTGCTCGGCGGTAGTTGCGAGCAACGGGGGCTTCTCGTGCAAGGGCGCTATCCCGACCACGAACGCCGGTGCCCTCGGAACGCACACGATCTTTTCCGAGGGTCTGAGCTCGTTGCGGAAGGCCACGACGTCCTTTAGCTTGAACTGACGAGTTGCTCTCGCAGGCCGTCCTGGAGAAACCCGATCAGTCGCTCCGAGCAGCGACGAGACCGTCGGGACGATCGTGTGCTGCACGTGACACCCGGGGGTCGGAGCCGGGTCTGTGTGGTCGCATGAACATTCGCTGCTTGGTGCTGCCTGTCGTGGTCATTGGAGTGTGCCTCGGTGCGGCCTGCAGCTCAACGCCTTCGATCTCCGCCTCTTCGTCACGTGGTCTGTCTCCAGCCAGTCCGCCCCACGAGATCGTGCTGAGCAATTCAACAGTTGGACTGACATCTGTCCACGTGGGGGACCTGGTGGAAGTGGATCTCACCAGTCAATCGTTCAACCGCGATGGATCGATCGTCCCGTGGTCGACGCCGACATCGACCGACCCAGCGATTCTGGCTGTGACCAAGTCTCGTGTGGGTGGGGGATGTCCGGCCGGCTCGACATGCACCTTCTTCACGGCTAGCCACCCTGGTGATGCGACGGTGCTCTCAGTGGGGCCCTCCGGCATGTTGTGCAACTCGCAGGGATCGGATTGCGTGGCCGTCACAGCTGAGACCCGTCAGTTCCATGTGCGTGTGGCCCCTTGAGCACGCTGGGGAATGATCGAAGCAAAAAAGAGGCCCGCTTTTGGGTGGTCAATCGGTGACCGCAGCTATCTCAAGTAACGGTGAAGGTGACCTTGGGCGCTCTGAGTGACGTGGCTCCCTTTGCCACGATCTTGTGACCTCCCAATGCCCCGGGGCTCGTCGGGATCTTGCCTGAGCACGAGAAGGTTCCCGTGTCGGTCGTCACAGCAGAACACAGTTTCACCGTCGAAAGAGCTGTCTTGTAGAAGGTGACCGTGACGGTCTCTGTGCTCGCGAATCCGGAGCCAGAGGCGTGAACCGTCGCTCCAGCAGCACCAGAGGCAGGAGACACGGTGAGAAGGTCTTCGCGCTGGATGCACGAATAGGTTGGCTTGGCAGCGAAATCCTGGTTGCTGAACTCGGTCTGGATGAAGTAGTGGTGGCCGTTGATGGTCTGGTTGTACTTATGTCCGGCCAGACCGACGAACGAGGCGCTGTCGCCGTAGATGTAGGCGCACTCGTCGCCGATCTCGTACCCCGAAGCGTCGTACCAGGCCGATCCTTCGGGATCGGTAATCGTCTCACTGGTCTCGTGACTGGTGATGCTGATCGCGGTGTCTGCAGCGATGTTGCTGTTGGGTGACTGGTTGCCAGAGGTGTTCGATCCTCCGTCAGAGCTACAGGTGACTCCATCCGGCGCGGGGTCGAATGGGAAGTTCACATCGGAGTAGAGAAGTGGGCCCGCCGCGGAGCTGTGATAACCACAGAACCCCGCTGCCCCGTATGGGTCGTTGCAGGCGCCACCGCCGGCCCCATTTGTGCTCGTGAAGCAGGTTTCCACCCCTTCGGGCAGGAAGAAGAAGTACAGATGGGCGAGATCTGTGTTGGGCAAGCTGTTCGCGGTGGTGAACGCGCTTGCTTCAGAGGCCAGTTGGGCGTCGGTGATGCACTGTGAGAAGGTTCCGCCGTTCCCCCAAATGGTGCCGCTGTCGGGCGTGCATCCACTTGAGGGGAAGGGGTCAGTGTCGGTGATGGGCGTACCGGAGTGCAAAAGGTAGCTGAGGTGCGCACTCGACGCGTTTGTGTACTGGGTGAGGCTCGCAAAGACGTTGGTGGTCTTGCCGCTGTCGTGCGCAGCATCGGAGATGAACTGGTTGATCAGGGTCTCGTAGCCCGCTGGGAAGCTGTAACTACCACCGCTCGGGACCCAGTACACGGGAGTTACCGTCAATTCGCCAGGCGTGGTGGTTCCCGTCACAGGCCCGCCGTGGTTGGTCAATGGCGGCGTACCGCCATAGGCGGGACTCGGGAGAGTTAATCCGGTTGGCGCTTGAGCACTGCAAGCTCCGACTCTGTTGGCCCACTGAATACCGCCGATCGTTCCCACCCGGGACGGCGACGACGACGAGCATGTGTTGGACGATGACGCCCAGCCGCTCGGTGCTGCCGATGCCGTTGCAGAGAGCGAAAGTCCGATCATGCCAACAACCACCGTCATCAGGAATAGGCGTGAGCCATGAGCTCCCACAATGCGGGCGAGGCGCAGATCGCTCATCGCTTTCCTTTCCGCCATCGAACGCGCCCTCATCGTCAGCGTCGGACAGCCATTACGGGAACGACAGACAGGTCAGTGTGCGATCTACTAGCCAGCGACTGGTGACGCATCGGCAATATTGATGGTTCACGAATTGCGCTCAGGAACACACTGAGTGTGCCAATGCCGGCATCTTCAGTGTCATAACGAACGAACGTGTCCCTGAGATCGGCATGAAGTCACCGGGGGGCTCTGAAGTTCAATTTGAGCTTCCCCCGGTTTGGCGGACACCGATCATGAGGCGGCGAGAGCCGGCTCTTGGAAGGATGTCCACATGCCCAGACCCCACCCACCGGAGTTCCGCCAGCGCGCCATAGAGCTCGTTCGG
>Ga0116215_1000153_pt1 | contig 56371 bp, 46 predicted proteins | sample Sb_taG_7_FD_89698 | JGI IMG/M metagenome (GOLD analysis project Ga0116215, IMG submission 89698) | Peat soil microbial communities from Weissenstadt, Germany - Sb_50d_2_FS metaG | ecosystem: Environmental > Terrestrial > Soil > Wetlands > Peat | place: Germany: Weissenstadt | collected 2010-09-21
GCCGGTGTTGCGCGCGACGTTCAGGCCGAGCGGGCGAGCGTGGGGCTCATAACGGGCTCCGTGGCGCTCCGCCAGCTCGCGTGCCGCGTCCGAGGGGCCGGCGTCGTCGATCACCACCACCTCCGCCCCGGCGCGCGCGGCGGCAGGCGCGATCGAGGACAGCGCCACCTCCAGGTAGGCGGGGCGGGCGCGGGTGGGGATGACGATCGACGCGGGCGTGGCCATGACTGGCAGAGAGTCTAGGTTTGACGCGGCGATGGTCCTGTTCCTACACAACCGCTACCGCACCAGCGGCGGGGAGGAGCGCACGGTGGAGAACCTGCTGTGGCTCGTGCGCGAGCACCTGGGCGAGCCCGCGGAGGTGCTGGAGCGCGACTCGGGGGCGCTCGGGCGAGCGCGCGCCGGATGGGCGCTCGCACGCGGCGGGCGCGACGCGCGCGAGGTGACGGCGGCGCTGCGGCTGAGCGGCGCGCGCGTCGTGCACGCACACAACCTGCAGCCGGCGTTTGGATGGCGCGCGCTGGCCGCCGCGCGGGCTGCGGGGGCACGCATCGTGTTGCACCTGCACCAGTACCGCCTCGTGTGCGCGATCGGCGTCTGCTACGCGCGTGGCGCGGAGTGCACGCGCTGCCACGGACGCAACACGCTCCCGGGCGTGCGCCTGAACTGTCGCGGCAGTCTGCCCGAGGCGCTCGCGTACGGCGCCTCGCTCGCGTTGTGGCAGCGGCGCCTGGTCGAGCAGGCCGACGCGGTGATCGTTCCCAGCCGCTTCGCACGCGAACGGCTGCGCGCGCTCGGCGCGCCGCTGCGCTGGGGGCGCGTGCACGTGCTCGCGCCACCGCTGCGCGCGGCTGAGGCAGCGGCAGAATCGGCTGTCGTGCACGAGCTGCCCGCCGAGCCGTACGCCCTGCTCGTCGCGCGCCTGGCCCCGGAGAAGGGCGTGGACGTCGCGATCGACGCCTGTCGCATGGCCGGCATGCCGCTGGTGGTCGCGGGCGAGGGGCCGGAGCGCGCGGCGCTGGCCGAGCGTGCCGCGCACGGTGCGGTGCGCTTTGTCGGTCACGCCGACGACGCGCAGCTGGCGGCCCTGCGCGCCGGAGCGGCGATCGCGCTGGCGCCGTCGCGCTTCGCCGAGACGTTCGCGCTGTCGGTGGCCGAGGCGATGGCGGTCGGGCTGCCGGTGGTCGCGAGCAGGGTCGGGGCGCACCCGGAGCTCGTCGACGAAGAGGGGCTCGTGCCGGCAGGCGACGCACGCGCGCTCGCGGGCGCGATCTCGCGACGGGCCGGCGACCGTGTGGTCGGCGAGCGCGGCCGCGAACGGGTGCTTGCCATGTGCGCGCCCGAGGCGGTGGCGCGCGCGCTCGCTGACGTGTACGACGGCCGCGCGCCGAGCCCTTAAGCTGCGGCCGTGAGCTCCGCGCGCCGCGCCCTGATCACCGGCATCACCGGCCAGGACGGCTCGTTCCTCGCCGAGCTGCTGCTGGCGAAGGGCTACGAGGTGAGCGGCATGATTCGTGGCCGCACCGAGGACCCACTCGGCTGCAGCGAGCACCTGCGCGGCGCCGTGGCGCTGGTGCGGGGCGATCTGCTCGAGCCGGCCACCCTGCGCGCGGCGATCGAGCTCGTGCGCCCGCACGAGCTCTACCACCTCGCGGCGCCGTCCTTCGTACCGGCGTCCTGGGAGCAGCCGGGCGAGAGCGTGAGGGCGATCGTCGGCTCGTGCGCGGCGGTGCTCGAGTCCGTGCGCGACATCGACCGCGACACGCGCGTGTACATGTCCGCCTCCGGGGCGATGTTCGGCGAAGCTCACGAGACCCCGCAGCGCGAGGACACGCGGTGCCGGCCCACGAACCCGTATGCGATCGCCAAGCTCGCCGCGCACCAGCTGCTGGGGGCGCTGCGCGACCACGAGGGTCTGCACGCGAGCTCGGGCATCGTCTACAACCACGAGTCCGAGCGCCGGCCGGAGCGGTTCGTGACGCGCAGGGTCACGCGCGCCGCCGCCGCGATCAGCCTGGGGTTCCAGCGCGAGCTCACATTGGGCTCGCTCGAGGCCGTGCGCGATTGGTCGTTCGCCGGTGACGTCGTCTACGGCGCCTGGCTGATGCTCCAGCAGGAGCATCCGGACGACTACGTGCTCGCGAGCGGCGTGCCCCATACCGTGGCGGAGCTGGCGCGAACGGCGTTCGCGTGCGTGGGACTGGACGCCGAGCGCTACGTGCGCGTGGATCCGTCGCTCGTGCGCCCGCTCGAGCTGACCGCCAGCGTCGGCGATCCCGCCAAGGCACGCGAGCGGCTCGGGTGGGAGCCGCGTGTGGACTTCGAGGCACTGATCGAACGGATGGTGCAGGCCGATCTGAGCTCGCTGCGCGCCACCGCGACCGCTTCGCACTGATGGCGCCTCGCGCGATCGCCGCGTCTTGGTCGGCGTATCTCTCATGGTGGCTCTCGTGGGGGGCGCGTCCCTTCGAGGTCGTACACTGGCGGCCGCGATGAGGACCGTGGGAGTGATCGGACTGGGCTACGTCGGCTTGCCGCTGGCGGTGGCGTTCGCGCAAGCCGGCTGCGACGTCGTGGCGGTCGATGTCGACTCGCGCAAGGTGGAGGCGATCCAGGCGGGCGAGTCCTACATCGAGGATGTCTCCTCAGAGTCGTTGCGGGCGGTCAGCGAGCGGATCCATGCGGATACGCGCTATGCCCGCCTGGCGAAGGCGGACGCGGTGCTGGTGTGCGTGCCGACGCCGCTGACGGCCAACCGCGAGCCGGACCTGGGGCCGCTGGTGGATGCGTCGGGGGCGCTGGCGGAGGTGTTGCAGGCCGACCAGCTGGTGGTGTTGGAGTCGACGACCTACCCCGGCACCACGCGTGAGCGGGTCGCGCCGTTGATGGAGGAGAAGTCGGGGCTCGCCGCCGGCAGGGACTTCCACCTGGCGTTCTCACCCGAGCGTGTCGACCCGGGGCGCACGGACTTCACGTTGCGCAACACGCCGAAGGTGCTCGGCGGGTTGACGGACGCGTGCGCGCAGCGCGCGCAGGAGCTGTACGAGCTCGTGTGCGATCACGTGGTGCGCGTATCGAGCCCCGAGGTGGCAGAGCTGACGAAGCTGCTGGAGAACATCTTCCGCTCAGTCAACATCGCGCTGGTCAACGAGCTGGCGATGCTGACCGACAGGATGGGGATCGACATCTGGGAGGTCGTCGATGCCGCCTCGACGAAGCCGTACGGGTTCATGCGCTTCGAGCCGGGCCCCGGGATGGGCGGGCACTGCCTGCCCGTCGACCCGTTCTACCTGAGCTGGCGCGCGCGTGAGTTCGACATGGCAACAGAGTTCATCGAGCTCGCGGGCAAGGTCAACCAGCAGATGCCCTATCACTGTGTCGCCAAGGCGCAGCGGGCGCTGAACGACCGGGGGATGTCGGTCAAAGGGTCGCGCGTGCTGGTGGTGGGCGTCAGCTACAAGCCGGGGGTTGGGGACACACGCGAGTCCCCGGCACTCAAGATCATCTCGCTGCTGCGAGACCTCGGCGCGGAGGTTCTCTACCACGACCCGCACGTGCCGGCCCTGCCCAAGCTCGGACTCACGAGCACCCCGCTCAAACAGGCGATCGCGGACGCGGACCTCGCGCTGATCGTGACCGCCCATCCCAGTGTCGATCATCGCCAGATCGCCCGCCGGGCGCGCCTCACCCTCGACCTGCGCGGCATCACGCGCACCGCTGAGGCCCCCAACACCGTGCTGCTGTGAGCGAGCGTACGGGCGCTCAGACGGGCGCGTCTGCGCCGCAATTCGGGGAGGGCGTGCAGGTTGGCGAGGGCGTGCACTTCGGCTCCCACGTGGTCGTGCACGACGGGACGGTGATCGGCGATGACTGCTGGATCGAGGATCACGCGGTGCTCGGCAAGCGCCCGCGACTCGCGCGTCACTCGAGCGCAGGCGGCGAGGTGGGCGCGCTCGAGCTGGGGGCGGGGGCGACCGTCGGCACCGGCGCGGTCGTGTTCGCCGGCGCCAGCGTCGGAGCGCAGGCGATCCTCGGCGACCAGTCGTTCGTGCGCGAGCGCACGCTGATCGGCGAGCGCACCGTGATCGGACGCGGCAGCGTCGTCGACAACGACGTCGTCATCGGCGCGCGCGTTCGCGTGCAGACCAACGTCTACCTGACGGCCTTCACGATCGTCGAGGAGGACGTGTTCGTCGGACCCGGGGCGCTTACGACCAACGACGACACGATGGCGCGACACGGGCCGGAGATGCCCACGCGCGGTGCCACGCTGCGGCGTGCCTGCCGCGTCGGCGGCGCCAGCGTGCTCACGCCCGGCGTGGAGATCGGCGAGGAGGCGTTCGTCGCGGCCGGTGCGGTGGTGACGCGCGATGTGCCCGCGCGCGCCGTTGTTATGGGGGTGCCAGCGCGGGTAGTGCGCGAAGTCGGCGAGGAGGATCTGCTGGAGCGCTGGCGGTGACGGCCGACAGGCGACGTGGGGATACCAGCTACGGGATGCTGCCCGCGTCGGCGACCCATTGGCTGTGGAAGCCGAGGACCGTGGACAGCTTGTCGAAGTGCTGGTCGTAGTGAAGCACCGCGAAGCCGCGCTCAGCCGCAGCCGCGGCGACGAGCGCGTCGGGGATCCGTACGCGGTGCGCGCCGGCTGAGCCGGTTGCGGCGAGCTCACGCAGGGCAGAGATGGCGGAGTCCGTGACCGTGCGGTTGATCGGCGCTTGACGCAACCCCGCCAGCGCCCCGGCGACGACCTCCACCCGCTCGCGGTCGGGCGCGTCGTACAGAAGCTCCAGGGTAACGACCGGACAACCGATGAGGTCGCCCGCATGAGCCGCCGCCTTCCACCGCGCGGAGACCGCAGAGTTTGCTGCCCTTGCCCAGGCGGAGGTGTCGGCGACCCACGGGCCGCCGCGCCAACTCAACGCCACGCGCGGTCGCGAACGCTACGCAGACGCTCGAGATCGAGCCCCGAAGCTCCATCGGCGACGCTGATCAGGAACTCGCACGCGACGCTCTCCGCATCCCGATCCTGCTCCAACGCAGCCGCGCCTCGCACAGCGAGCGCGTGAACGACTTGCGAGGAGGGCGCGCCGGGCCCCATCAGTGCGCGTGCGCGCGCGATCGCGCGGTCGAGCTCGGGATCGCGGGGAACTTGGATTCGGGAGTGGCGACTCGTCATGGGAGTTAGTGTACCCGCTAGTGGACGCCACGTAGCGCTTGCAGTGGCGTCGGCTGCTGCGCGCTCTCGCGCACCGCGGCCACGACCTCCTCGGCCTGCGCGCGCGTCAGCACCGGGCTCATCGGGATCGCCAGGTGCGTGCGGGCGGCGTGCTCGGTCGCGGGCAGCTCAACGCCGGCGCCCCACTCCCGCATCGCCGGCTGGCGGTGGACGGGGGTGCGGTAGTAGTCCCTGCAGCCGATTCCGGCGGCAGCGAGGGCGCCCGCGATGCGATCGGCGTCGTCGTGGCCGACGACGTACAGATGCCACGCGGGTGTGGTGCCGGGGACGGGCACGGGCAACGCGACCAACTCGCCGAGGCCCGCCTGCGCGTAGTGCTCGCCGGCCTGCCTGCGGCCGTCCGCCCAGGCATCCAGGTGCGGCAGCTGGACGCGCAGGATCGCCGCCTGCAGCTCGTCCAAGCGCGAGTTGTAGCCGATCTGCTCGTAGCTGACCTTGTCGTGCGAGCCGTGGAAGCGCAGCACGCGCGCACGCTCGGCCAGCGCGGGGTCGTTGGTCGTGATCGCGCCGCCGTCGCCGAAGCAGCCGAGGTTCTTGGAGGGGAAGAACGAGAACGTGGCCGCCGTGCCAAGGGCGCCCGGGCGACCTGCCTCCGTCCGCGATCCGGCGGCTTGGGCGGCGTCCTCGAGCACCGGCACGCCCAGCGCCTCGATCTCCGCGACCGGCGCCACATTGCCGAACAGGTGCACCACGATCACTGCCTTCGTGCGCGGGCTGAGCGCCGCGCGGACCGTCTCAGCCGTCACGCAGTACGTGTCCGGGTCGATGTCGCAGAACACCGGTCTCGCGCCCGTCGGCGGGATCGCCTCCGCCGAGGCGTAGAACGTGAACGACGGCACCACCACCTCATCGTCCGGCCCGACTCCCATCGCGCGCAGCGCGATCGTCAGCGCATCCGTGCCGTTGGCCACCCCCACGGCGTGCGCGACCCCACAGTAGTCGGCGAGCTCCCGCTCGAACGCGCTCACCTCCGGGCCGAGGATGTAGCGCTCGCTGTCGAGCACGCGCTCGACCGCCGTGCGCAGCTCCTCTCGCAGTGGGACCAGCGGCGTCGAGGTGTCGAACAGCGGCACGCCCACGGCGTTCAGCGCCGCGTCAGCAGCTCGAGGTCCGCGCGCGTCATCAACCGGATCAGCTCCTCGAAGGTCGTCCGCGGCGTCCACCCGAGCTCGCGCTTCGCCTTCGCCGGGTCGCCGATCAGGTGGTCGACCTCGGCCGGGCGCACAAACGCGGGGTCGATCGTCACGTACTGCTGGAAATCGCCGAGGCCCGCCTCGTCGAACGCGACCTCGCAGCATTCGCGTACCGAGTGGGCTTTTCCGGTCGCGATCACGTAGTCCTGCGGGTCCTCGCGTTGCAGCATCAGCCACATCGCCTCCACGTAGTCCTTCGCGTAGCCCCAGTCGCGTTCCGCGTCGAGGTTTCCCAGGCGCAGCTCTGTCGCGAAGCCGAGCTTGATCGCCGCCGCGTGCCAGGTGATCTTGCGGGTGACGAACTCGAGGCCGCGGCGGGGGGAGTTGTGGACTATGAGTCGCCCTACGCCGGCGCAGAAGACGCCGCTCTCGGTCTCAAGGTCGAACACCCATTCATCGCTCGAGACTGTTGCGCGTGCGATCCGGCGCACCTCCGAGGGACTGCGCAGGAGGTGCTGTCCCTTGCCCCCAACCCGTACCGCCGAGCGCAGGTTCAGTTGGTAGTAGGTCCGTCCGCTACGCTGCTCCGCGTAGACGGACGCAGGCTGTCCCTGGTTGAAGTACAAGAGGCACAAGCCCTGCGCGAGCACCGCGCTGTTGGTCTTGACCGAGTCGCCGTTCCCCTTCTTCAGGCCGTCGCCGGCGTAGTAGCCGTCGAGGAAGGCTCGCTGCAGCTCGCCGTTGGCGTTGAGCACAACCGGCGGAACTTGCTTGAGCGCTGTCGACGTGTACAGCTGGTCGCGCAGCCACGGACCGATTCTGGAGGCGCCTGAGAAATTGACGACGTTCACGGAGGCATCGGGGTCGAAGCCGGAGGTCCCTATCGACTCGCGCGACAGGCCGAGGAAGACTCGCGACCACAGCTCCATCGCCCTGCAGCGGATCAGGAAGTCGTTGTTGGTGAATCGCACCTGCCCGCCGTCCTCGGAGACATAGCCATCGGCCGCCAGAAGACCGAGCAGCTCCGCCATCTCGGGGGCTATCGCAGTCCATCCGGGTGACGCGGGCATCCACTGGCCGATGGCGAGATCGTCACCCTCCTCGACGTCGCGCGCGATAACCGGCGTGCGCGTGTCGTCCAGCATCGTGTGGTGGGCGGTGACGTCAACGACGCCACCGCGTGCCTGAATGCTCAGGAGCTCGTGGTCGGGTTCCGTGCGCCGCCGGCGCGTCGCTGTGACCGCGCGGACATACGTCCAGTCTTCACCGTCCCATACCTCGACCACGTTTGCGGGCGAGAAGCTCTGCACGCTAGGACCCTTGCGCCGCAGAGGCACGAGATCCGCGGGTGTCTTGATCGCGATGAGCCCCAGCTGCCGTACGATCAGAGGAGTTGTCTCGGAGAGGCACTCATGGTTAAAAAGTATCCCCGACGTAGCATGCAGGTCATATGACTCGCGATAATTAACAGTAATAAAATGCCCGTAGGCCTTAGCCACCCCATAAGGTGAACGTGGGTAGAACGGTGTCTTCTCCGTCTGCGGGACCTCGAGCACCTTGCCGAACATCTCGCTCGATGAGGCCTGGTAGAAGCGCGCATGCGGGCACACTTCGCGCATCGCCTCGAGCATGCGCGTGACGCCCACGCCGGTGAACTCGGCGGTGAGCGTCGGCTGGATCCAGGAGACGGCGACGAAAGACATCGCGGCGAGGTTGTAGATCTCCGCCGGTTTTGACGCGCGCAGCGCGTCGACGAGCGAGCGCTGGTCGAGCAGGTCGCCCTGGTGCAGTGTGATGCGGTCGCGGATGTGCTCGATGCGCTCGAACTTCTCCGTCGAGGCGCGGCGCACCATGCCGTGCACGTCGTAGCCCTTCTCGAGCAGCAGCTCGGCCAGGTAGGAGCCGTCCTGGCCGGTGACACCGGTGATCAGCGCTGAGGGGCGGTCGGGCATGGGACGCGGGAGCCTATCGGCTGACGGCGATGGGCCTGCTCGCTGCCCGACCGTTCAGCGAGCGCAGCCAATCGACAGTCGCCGCGATCCCGTCCTCCACCTCGATCCGCGCCTGCCATCCGAGCAGTCGCTTGGCCTTCTCCACGGATGGCCAGCGTCGCTGCACGTCGACGGTGAAGCTCGGCAGGTGCTCGAGCGCGAACTCCTGCGGGTCCTCGCCGCACGTCTCCCAAACGATGCGCGCGATCTCCGCGACGGTCAGCTCACGCGCGGCGGAGATGTTGAAGTCCTCGTTCAGGCCCGCCGGCGAGCTCATCGCGGCGACGATCCCGTCGGCGATGTCGTCGACGTGCGTGAGCGTTCGCGTCTGCTCGCCCGAGCCGAAGATCTGAAGCGGGCGCTGTCCGGAGAGCACCTTGGTGATCAGGTCGGGCACCGCGTGCGCGATCCCGGGCTCCTGGTCGGGCATCTCCCCCGGGCCGTAAGCGTTGAACGGGCGGCAGATCGTGTACGGGAGGCCGTGCTCGTCGTGCGCGGCGCGGCAGTAAACCTCGCCGGTCAGCTTCGAGAACCCGTACGCGGACAGCGGCACCGGGCACTGCGGGAGATAGTCCTCCGGCGTCGGGAACAGCTCCGCGCGCTCGAACACCATCGAGGAGGACACGTACACGAAGCGCGCGACCTCGAGCTCGAGCGCGGCGCGGACGATGGAGTTGTACAGCGCGTTGTTGACCTCGGTGAGCGTGTGCGGCAGCCGGTGGAAGTTGGCGATCCCGCCGACGATCGCCGCGAGGTGGATCACGTTCGTGCAGCCCTTCATCGCGGCGTGCGCCTCCCTGGGCACGCGCAGGTCGCCCGTGTGGACCTCACAGCCTTCGCGCATCCACTGCGGCGCCATCCGCTGGTCGGACACGCGCACCTCATACGCGGGGTCGCGCAGCAGCCGCCTCACCACCGCCGCGCCGATCGTGCCGGCGCCGCCGGTGACGAGCACGCGGCTGACCGCCTGCCGACTGGGCGAGCCGCGCTTAGCCACGAGCGGATTGGGTCGGTTTCAGGACAGCCAGCTCGGAGGCGTACGCGAACACCTGCGCGGCGCCCCAGCAGTCCCACGGGTCGACGACGAGGCACTCCGCGCCGGCACGCTCGACGATCGCGCTCAGCACGCGTGGATGACAGAACTCACTGTGGTTGCACGCCACCACCACCATGTCCGCCGCTTCGATCGCATCATCAAAAGAAACGGTCGGCGTGGACACGTGCGGGTCGTGTACGGATACGTCCGCCAGCTCGCGCTCCAGCAGCCTGATCAGCTTGTGCGCGAGCGAGTCGCGCTCGTCGTCGGTGTCGGCCTTGAACGCGAGGCCGAGCACCGCCACCTTGCGGTTCGCCAGCGAGCCCAGGCGCCGCTTGGCGCCTTCCAGCAGGAACAGCGGCACCGACTCGTTCACGCGCGAGACCGCCAGCAGCATGCCCGGCGCGGCGGAGCGCTCCTCCGAGAAAGTGAAGTCCTTGCGCAGGCAGGTGCCCGCGGTGAAGCCCGGCTGCGCGATCCCGCCGCGCGGGTAATCGCGATTGATCAACTCGATCACCTCGAACACGTTCGCGCTGTGGCGCTCGCAATCCATCATCAGCAGGTTCGGCAGCGCGAAGTGCGTGTAGCGCAGGATGTTCGTCCAGATCTTCGCCAGCTCCGCCTGCACCGGCGTGCTCTGCACGATCGGCGCGCCGAACACGCCGAACAGCTCCGCAGCCACCTCGCCGGAGCGCTCGCCCACGCCGCCGATGATGCACGGCAGCGTGTCGATCTCCTGCAGGAAGCGACCCGCGGCGATGCGCTCGGGAGCGTGCGACACGAACACCTCCTCGCCGATCTGAAAGCCGCGATGCTTGGCCAGGTAGCCGGCCACGAAGTCGGTCGTCCCCGGCGCGACCGTCGAGCGCAGGATCAGCGAGTGCCCGGGCGCGAGCACGCCCAGCAGGTCATCCAGCGCCGAGCGGATGTCGCGCATGTCGATCTCGATGTGCGAGAACGACGGGGTGCCCAGGGTGATCACGATCTGGCGCGCGCGCGCCGCATCGGCCACGCGCTCGGACAGCGTCAGCCGGGCGCTCGCGTGGACGCTGTCGAGCAGCGCCTGCGCACCGGTCTCGCTGAACGGCATCCGTCCGTCGCGCACGGCGCCGAGGCGGGCGGGATCGTTGTCGATGCCGATCACATCCAGGCCGCGGGCGGCGAACGACAGCGCCAGCGGTAGCCCGACGCGGCCGAGGCCGATGACGGCGACGTCAGCGGTGCTCTGTGAATCGCTCATAGCGTGTGCAGGTTAGCGTCAGCGTTTCACCGGGCTGCATACCCGTTTGCTAGACGATGTCGGTACCGCTGGCCTGGCCATGACGGCGCGCTCGTAAGTACTGCCCGGCGAAGCCGACGACGAATCGCGGGTTGTAGCGCGCATATCGCCGCCACAGCCGCCGCGGCTCGCGCGCGAGGCGGTAAACCCACTCCAGGCCGCTGCGCTGCATCCAGGCGGGCGCCTGGGGGACGAGGCCGGCGTGGAAGTCGAAGGCCGCGCCGACCCCCACCAGCAGCGGCGCCGCCAGGCGGGGGCGCATGCGCGCCATCCACCGCTCCTGCTTGGGCTGTCCGATGCCCACCCACACGACCGCCGCGCGCGAGGCGTCGATCGCTGAGATCACCTGCTGCTCCTCCGCGTCTGTCAGCTCGCGGAAGGGCGGGGAGAAGCCGCCGGCGATCTGCAGCCCCGGGAAGCGCTCGCGCAGTCGCCGTTCGAGCAGCTCGAGCGCCTCGGGCGTGCGACCTCCGTACAGGTAGATGGGGGTCCCGGCCTGTGCGGCGCGGGCGCAAAAGCGCGCCATCAAGTCGGGTCCGTAGATGCGCGTTGCGCGGGCATGACCGAGCGCGCGCAGCGCCCACACCAGCGGCATGCCGTCCGGCACCGCGAGCGTGGCCTGGCGCGCCGCCGCGCGCGCCCGCGGGTCCTCGCGCGCGGACATCACCAGGTTGACCGCGGCGGCCGTCAGGTAGCCACGCCCGTCGGTGGCGATCATCGCGTACATCCACTCGAGCACCTCCTCGTAGTCGGAGATCGCCAGCGGGATGCCGAGTATCGCGGCGCGGGCGGGCGTGGCGGGCGCGGCGCCGGCCGAGGGGGTGTGGGTGGTGGGCGCGGGGATTACGTGAAGATAACCCGCCGTCGTGGAAATCGATTCGGACTTCTGGCTGGGCCGGCGCGTGCTCGTGACCGGTCACACGGGCTTCAAGGGCGCGTGGCTGTCGCTGTGGCTGCAGGCGCTCGGCGCTCAGGTGACCGGTGTCGCGCCCGCGCCACCGACGCGCCCGTCGCTGTACGAGCTCGCGTCCGTCGGCGCGCAGATGCGCGAGCTGGCCGTGGACGTGCGCGACGGGGAGGCCGTGTGGGAGGCCGTGCGCGAGGCGCGCCCGGAGATCGTGCTGCACATGGCGGCTCAGCCTATGGTCAGGCGTTCGTTGCGCGATCCCGCGCTCACGTATGAGATCAACGTGATGGGTACCGTGAGTGTGCTCGATGCGGTTCGCCGGGCTGGCTCCGAGGTGCTCGCGGTGGTGGTGGTCACCTCGGACAAGTGCTACGAGAACACCGGCGATCGCCCGCGACCGTTCGTCGAGGGGGATGAGCTGGGCGGCTCCGATCCGTACTCGAGCTCGAAGGCGTGCGCGGAGCTGGTCGCGAGCGCCTACCGGCAGTCCTTCTTCTCGAGCGAGGGCTCGCCGGGAATCGCGACGGCGCGCGCCGGCAACGTCCTCGGCGGCGGCGACTGGGGTGAGGACAGGCTCGTCCCGGATGCCGTGCGGGCGGTGGAAGCCGGCGGCCTGCTGAGGATTCGCAACCCGCACGCGGTGCGTCCGTGGCAGCACGTGCTCAGCCCGCTCGGCGGCTATCTGCTGCTCGCGCAGGCGTTGTCGCGCGAAGGGCACGCGGGGGACGGCGGGCAGGCCGCGCGCGCGTGGAACTTCGGCCCATCCGCGCAGGACGCACGGCCGGTGGGCTGGGTCGTGCAGCGACTGGCCGAGCTGTGGGCGGGCGAGCTGCGCTGGCAGCTGGACGAGCAGGCGAACCCGCCGGAGGCGGGTCACCTCGCGCTTGACTCCGGAGCGGCGGAACGGCTGCTGGGATGGCGGCCGACGTGCGGGCTCGAGCAGGGGTTGGAGCTCGTCGTCGCATGGCACCGCGCGCACCGTGAAGGAGAGGACATGCGCAGGGTGAGTCTCGCGCAGATCGAGAGGGTCGGCTGAGCCCCGCTCGCCCGGTCGGCACGTTCGCGCCAGACGCCTTCGCGGCGATTCCGCTCGTGGAATTTGCCGAGCAAGCGAGATTTACATAACCTCCGGCGATGAGCCCGCTGAGCCTGCGCCGCTACCGCGCCGAGCGACTGCTGCGCCACGAATTCGAGGCGCTGCGGGGGGAGGTGCTGGCGCGCGTGCGCGGCAAACTGCGCGCGATCGGCTTGGGTCTGGATCAGGGCGATCTCGAAGCGGCGTACGGGGCGGCGTGGCAGGGGCTGTACATGGCGACGCTGGAGGGCCAGGAGATCGCTAGCCCGGCCGGTTGGCTGGCGCTGGTCACGTTTCGCCGCGCGGTCGACGAGCACCGGGCGCGCGCTCGCGTGCACCTTCCCGGCGAGTGGCACTCACAGGACCTGGATGCCGCAGACGGGATCGCCGATACGGCGCTCGAGGGGCGCATCGGTGGCGACTGCGACCTGGCCACGCGGCTCGACGATCGCGCGCGCCTGCGCCAGCTGTTCGAGGGCCTGTGTGCGCGCCTGGACGCACGCGAGCGGGAGGCGGCGGCGCTCTGCTATCTGCAGGGCCTGTCGCGCTCGCAGGCGGCCGCGCGCATGGGCGTGAGCGAGACGCGGATGCGCAAGCTGATGGAGGGTCGCGGACCGGGCCGGCCGGGCGTCGCGAGCAAGGTGGGTGCGCTCGTAGCGAGCATCCGCGACGGCGCCTGGTGCGAGGAGCAGGGGTCGCTGATGCGCGCCCTCGCCTACGGCATCCTCGACCCCGCCGGCGAGCGCTACCAGCTGGCGCTAGCGCATCACAGCCAGTGTCCCGCGTGTCGCGCCTATGTGGTCTCGCTGCGCGGCCTCGCGGCGGCGCTGCCGCCCGTGCTGCTGCCGTCGGGGCTCGGGACGGAGGTCATCGCGCTGTCGGCGACGGGGGCGGCCGGTGCGGGTGGCGCCGCTGGTGGCGGCTGGCTGTTGGCGGGCGGCGGGCCGCTCACCGCCAAGCTCGCCGTCGGCTGCCTGCTCGCGCTCGGCGTCGGCGCGGGCTGCGTGGCTCTGGACCAAGGTCATCGAGCTTCGGTGCCCGCTCGCAAGCGCCACGCGGACGCACACGCGCGCGGTGGCGCGGGCGCGCCTTACAACAGCTACCAGCTCGGCGCTCTCGCCGCGAACGCCGGTAGGGGGCTCGCGCCGGCGGCCACGAAACCGAGCGCGCTTTCAGCGCTCACGCCCGCGAGCCGCGTCACTCGCGAGTTCGGGCCCGAGCGGGCGCTCGCCAGCAGTGCCGCGAAATCCTCGCTCGCCAGCAGCAGCTCTCGCACCGCGAGCGCGAGTGGCGCCGGCGCCAGCGTTCATCGGTCTACTGCCGGCACAGCTTCGATCAAGCCATCCAACTCCGCCGGCGGCCCGGCATCGAGCGCTGCTGGGCCGACGGGCTCCTCGTCGGCCGGCGACTCATCCGCGGCCAAGCGTGAGTTCGCGCCCGGCTGAGCCCACTGAACTTGTCGGCGCGCAAACCGTGGGTGCGCCGACGCGGTAGCTGGGTAGGACTTCCGCGCGGCTGTTGACTCGCAGGTCGGCGATGAGGATCCCGAGCAGGGCCTTGGCTTGCTCGGGCTCGCCGTTGGTGATGAGTTGCCGCCGGCGCCACCATCAGCGCATGGTTTGCCCGCCGACAAGTTTCGCGCATCGCCGTGCAGAAGACGCGAGGAGTCGTGTCCGTTGGGGCAAAGCAGTCGGAAACGTCGGCCGGCCAGCCGACTATGGTCGGCAGTTGTGATTTCGATGTCAAGACTGTTGACGTCAGCGCCGTGGGGCGATACCGTAGACATCACATACATCGCGTGTGGCGCGAGCCCGCGCTTGGGCGGCCCATTGAAGGTCGCCCGTCCTCCAGGGTCGCCAATGGCGGCCCTGGCTACGTTCTGGGGGCGATGACGTGCAACTGTGCTACGTGGACGAGTCAGGCACGGCGGAGCGGCTCACCGAAGCGGACCGTGACCAGCAGCCAGTGGTCGTGATCGCCGGAATATCGCTGCCGGAGCGCAAGCTTACGAAGATCACGCATGAGTGGATCGAGCTCAAGACGACCTTCTATCCGAGCATCGGCCAGTCGGGGCACGGGTAGCTCGACGCGATCCTCCAAGACATCAAGGGCGCGAAGATCCGGGCGGGGTTCAGGGCGAAGGCGAGCGTCCGGCAGACAAAGAACTCTGTCGGACTGCTCGACGGCACCCTGAAGCTGCTTGAGCGCTACGACGCGAAGATCATGGGGCGCATTTGGATGAAGCGCCTCAACGTTGAGAACCAGGACATGAGCATGCACGGTGCGGCACTGCAGCACATCTGCGGCGCCTTCGACGCCGGACTGCCAGCGGGCGAGCGCGGCATGGTCGTCGTTGACAGCCAGACCTACCAGCACAACCACAAGCTCGCGCACTCGATGTTCACCCAGCGCTTCGGGAAGGAGCCCAAACACTGCGGGCTAGTGGACATGCCCGTGTTCGGACACAGCGACAACCATGCTGGCTTGCAGATGGCGGACATGGTTTGCTCCGCGTTCCTCGCACCAATTGCGTGCGCGGTATACGGCGGACCCTACGCGAAGTGGAATCGGCATTGCAAGTCTGGCTACTTGGACATCCGCGAACGATTTGGTCAGCGGCTCGCCGCTAGAACGTTTACCTGGAAGGACTACCACGACCAGGCGGGCGCCAGCCTCGTCGTGAGCAATCCCGTCAGCAAACGCGGGGTCGGTCTCATGTGGGGCGTGACCCACAAGCCGAAGCCGCCTTCACGCGCGAAGCGATCACACTCCGAGCGCACGACGCAGGCACGACATCAGCGGAAACCCTCCCGCCGGAAATCCTGACGGCCCGGCCCTTACCTGCATCGGGCGATGCTGCTTGCGCTGTAGTCGGGCCGGCATCCGAAACTCAGGTCGATCGGCGTCTGTGGACACGGTGCTCCCGCCCGACCGTGATAAGCCACCGACTCATCTTGCGCTGACCGCCGGTGCCGTCATCAAGTCCGTGGTTTGCGCGCCGACAAGTTTCGCCCATTTTCCGGTAGGCAACAAACCGACTGCCGCGACTATGGCTGGACTTCGATAGTGCTCCGGTCCGGAGGAGGCGACTCGTCTTCGTGCACGCTCGCGGGGCTACTCGCAAGCCCCTTACTCACGAGGTCACGGATGTCGCAGCTGACCAGCGTGCCGCCGCCTTGGTCAGCCGCCGCTACGTAGGCCGCGTCGTACACAGAGATCGTGTGCTCATCAGCGAGCTTCGCGGCGCGGCTGAGCAAGCTTGTCGTAGACGGTATGACCCCACCGTCGCCAGAGATCCGGTCGATTGCTTCCAGCAATGGGGCGACACGCCCGAGCTCGCACCAGCCTCGAACTGCCACGTTCGCCACCTCGTAACGGGCAAGATCGAGCGTGGTGAGTGTCACATCGGGATCAGCGAGCAGCGCCTGGGATGGTCCGTGTAGCTCGTCGTCAGAATCGAACGCCGCGAGGATCACGCTGGCATCCAACAGCAGCGTGCTCACGCTATGGCCTTGTGGATTTCACCCGCTCGGCAGCCGCACCGCCATGCCGTGCAGCCTGTCGCAGGAGCCTGTCCATGGCCGCCGCACGATCCGTGCGGCGCCTGCGCAGCGCGGAGTCGGCGAACTCGCGCAACACCGCGCTACGGGACGTCCCGAGACGAGTCGCCTCAGCATCGACCTCGCTCAGGAGATCATCTGGCATCGATACCATAACCTTCGCCATGCCCGCAGTATACCGTGGTATACGAACGAAAGCGGTACGAATCAGGCGATGCCGACCACTGACGCGACCAACGACAATTCACTCTTCCCACCTTTGGTTTTGCCCTCCGCGACGGTCATGCGGGGCGGCAATGTCTTCAACAACGAACGCGGTCTAACTATCGTTATACAGCGTCGGAAAAGGAAGACAGTGGACGGGCGGGAATGCAGTGGACGGGCGCGGCCCGCCCGCGGGCCTCAGCCCCGCGGGAAGACCTTCCCCAGGCGCCTGAACGCGAGCAGGCTGCCGCGCGGGCGCAGGCGACCGGTGGCGAGCGCGCGCAGGGGGTCCAGGCGCTGCCCGACTATGTCAACCCAGTCCTGGTAGGAGAGGCGCAGGCGCAGGTCGGGGTTGGGCGCTGTGCCCTGCTCGACGCTGCTGGAGCCGTTGTTGACGATCAGGTGCCAGGTGGGCACATCCGGGTCGGTGAACTCCCACTGGAAGGTGGCGGGCCGCGTGAGCCCGTGGTTGGGGTTGACCTGGCGGCGGATCGTGTCGAACAGCAGCGCGACGGTCTCCTCGTCGCGGTGGGTGGGGCCCTCGCGTACGCCGAGGACCCCGGCCTTCGCGAGCGTGCGCCCGCGCTGGGTCAATTCGACGGGCGTGAGCCCGGGCGGCAGCAATGGGGGACCCGGCAGCTGGTCGACGGGCAGGCCCGCGGAGCGAAGCTTGGTGGTCATCGAGGTGATCCCTTCGACGCCCACCTCGTCGTAGGTGGAGCCGAACACGGTGATGTAGCTTTCGTCCCAGCCGGGGGGCATGAGCACCTGGGCGGTGTAGCGGGTGACGTCCTGGAGCAGTCGCGCGACCGCCTTGGGCACGCCCACGGGATCTTCGCGCTTGAGGTCCGCGAGCAGCTTCACGCCGAAGCCGATGTGGCGCTGCTCGTCCGCCGCGATGTTCTCCATGCCCGCGCGGAACGCCGGCAGCTGGTCGCGCTTCTCCAGGTAGCTGCAGATGAAGTGCTGGCCGGGTTGCGCGAGCGAGGCCTCGATCACGATGTGGTACAGCGTGACCGCCGCGGCGAGCTTCGCCGGCGAGCGGTCCGCGCGCAGCTCATCGGCCATGCTGTCCAGGCGGTCGAAGATCTTGCGAAAGCCGGGTGTCAGCTGGGGCTTGATCGCGTTCAGGCCGCTCGCCATCGAGCCGTCGCCGATGCCGCACACCTCCTGCATGAAGCGCTTGAAGAACACCGCGTGGCGCGCCTCGTCCACCTGCTGTGTGGCGAGGAAGTACTTCTGCTCCTCGCGCGGCGCCGCGTCGATGTACGGGGAGAGGTTGTCCGCGACCGCGTCCTCGCCCCAGAAGAACAGGCAGTAGTTCCAGATCGCCGCCGTGCGCTCGAACTCGGTGAAGTCCTCGCGCCACTGGCGCGCGTCCTCGGTGAAGTCCAGCTCGGTCGCCGACCAGTTGCCGCGCTCCCAGCGCGCGTACAGGTCCGAGTAGTCGATCGCGTCCGCGGGCAGGCTCGCGATGTTGGCGCCGTCAGCTGCGGTCGGGCTCGTCGCGGTCGCCATCGATGGTCGCTCCCCTCGCTCCGGTAGTTAGAATCGGATAATGGACGTTATCGAAATAACGCTTGCTCTGTCAAGTAGGATCTACTGATGAGGATCGAGGATCGCGAGCTGGGGCCAGCGGGTGCGGGGGAGGGCTCGACGGCGCAGCGCCTCACGCGCGAGCAGAGCCGGGCGCACACACGCGATCGTCTGCTGAGCGCCGCGCGCCGCGCGTTCGCGCGCAGCGGCTTCCATGGCGCCTCCGTGGAGGAGATCGCCTCGGAGGCGGGCTTCTCCACGGGCGCGCTGTACTCCAACTTCGACGGCAAGGAGGATCTGTTCCTGGCGCTGATGGAGCGCGAGATCGACGAGCACGCACGCGAGATCGCCGATGCGGTCAGCGCTCGCCCGTCGATGAGCGAGCGGGCCACCGGCGGCGCGCGCCGGTGGATGACGATGATCGATCGCGAGCCCGAGCTGCTGCTGTTGTTCATGGAGTTCTGGGCCTATGGGGTGCGCGACCCGCAGGTGCGTCCCAAGGTGGCCGAGCGCTTCGCGCAGATGCGCGAGGTGCTGACAAGGCTGATCGCCGACGGCGTGCGCGAGTTCGAGCTCGAGCTTCTGCTGCCCGCCGAGCAGCTGGCGGTGGCGATCGACGCGCTCGCCGATGGCATCGCGCGCCAGAAGCTCGCCGACCCGGACGCGGTGCCCGACGAGCTGATGGGCACCGTGCTCGCGGCGCTGTTCGCGGCCGTCACGCGGCCGGCAGGTCCGCGCTGAGGGCGTGGAGCCCGCGGTCGTCTGTACGCGGGCGACGAAGGCGAGAGGTGGCGGCGCCGCATCAGCGTCCGCGGCGCCGCCGACCCTCGGGTGCAGATCGCGCTCGGGCTAGTCCGCGAACGGGATGTACCGTTCACGCGCGGTGGTCGCGACACCGGCTTCGCGCCACGATCGCCCGCTCATCGACGTAACCGTATTATACGACGCATTCCAGTAAACGTAACGCATCTCCAACAAATCTCGATTCGGTCTTTATAAGAGCTTTCCCTAATTCTCTCGCTCTGCCTGTGCATTCGATTTCAACGTTGCATGTTCCGTTGGGGTTTAGATTGGCACCTTCGCAGGTCGTACCTCTGGCGATTATCGAGAAGGGACCATTTATAAAGACCGTTAGTCTCGACGATGTGCCAGGTCCAAGTGTACCTCTTAAGTACTCCGCCGTTACGGTTACTCTTCTTCTTTCTTCGATTCTCAATATAACTCCCTCGTTCTGGAACTCAACGCGGCTTCCTGAGAGTTTTATTTCAGTCGTTTTTTCAGTCGTCACTTTGCCTTCAGTGACTTCTGCCCCGGCTTCTTTAAACGCTTCGCTATTGAGTGATACTAAGAGCACGGCCGAGATTTTTTCGCCGTCACCATTTTCGTATTCCGTGAATTCGCTTTTGCCTCTGGACTGTTTGGCCGTCACGGTGTATCTGGTGGTTTCCGTTTCAAGCGGCGTAATAGGCATCAGCATCCAGCCCTTGATCTGCACCGACGTGGTAGCGCAGGTGACGTGTGCGGTGCTTAGCCCAACGAGCAGAAATGCTTCTTTCGACCCCTTGGCCGCTAGTCCCCATTCGCCTGAAAGTAAGATCACGCCCGAGGAGTCACCTTCTCCGGTGCAGGTAATAAGTCCACCCGAGGTGGTGCATTCTTTCCCTTCCAGATGAAATTCACCCGTTTCTTTAGTGACGGCTGTCCCGGTGCTCGACGTTTTTTTGCATGTAATTCTACTGCCGCCGCTGGTTTCGATTGTAAACGCAGCGCTACTCCCGGTGAAGCCGGTTTCTGTCGAGAATTCGGGTGAGAGAACTTCGGCCGCGTGGGCTGTAGTCGAGATAGCCGAACAGAACGCGACAGTAATCGCGACTGTTAGGATACACACCTTACAACGTTGCATGGTTACCCCTTAATAATCGGTGGATTACTCAGGCTGGACTGCGCATCGTATTCAATGCTCGTCGGCCTGCGTTGCGTCGCCATATAGACGCTCTGTCTGACTTACATGTACAGAACGTCTATGTCAAGTGTGGGCGCCTCGATGTTTCCTACGGTGGACTCATTCGAGCAGGAGCAGAAGGTTGCTAGCTGACGGCCGCCAGCACATCGTTTACAACCGCTCTGGCTGGTCTCTCAGATTGGGCGAACACCAAGCCGCTGCGGCACGCACAGGCACGCGTAGTGCACCGTGAACAGGCGTCTCGCGCTCGCCGGCGCGAGACGGTGAAGGCCCGCGCGCACGCCCCACTTGACGTCCGCGCGCGCCCGTGCGCGTGCGTCCTCGGCGAAGAAGCGGTGTACCTCGCGCGGCAGCGGGTCGTCGAGCTGCGCGGCGACCTCGAGGCCCGCCTGCGCGACGATGGCGTGCACGGCCGCGCGGTCGAGCCGGTGCAGGTGGCCGATCTGCGCCGCGATCGCGCGCTTGCCGGCGCGGCGCGCTGACCAGTTGGCTTCCAGCGGCACCTCCACGAGCACCGCGTCACATGCACGCGCCGTCTCGCGTAGCAACGCCGGCGGATCGGGCACGTGCTCGAGCACGTGCGAGAGCACGCCGAGCTCGAACGCTCGGTCCGCGTACGGAAGGTGCTCGCCGTCGTAGTGCTCGACGGTGTCGATCTGCGTACGCGTGCGCGCGATCTCGACGGCCGCCTGCGTGATCTCCACGCCCGCGAGCGCCCCCCCGAAGCCGCGGGCGTGAAGCTCGCTCAGCAGCGCCCCGTCGCCGCAGCCGACCTCCAGCGTATTGATTGGATGCCCGGCTGGGCGGGCATCCAATAAGCCCGCGCGCCCGCACAGCGCGATCACGTGGTCGGCCTTGCCGCGCGCGCCCAGCGCCCGCCAGCGCGCGTACAGCGCCGCCCGCTCCGGCGCCTGCGTGTAGCCCTCGTCGTAGAAGCGCACCAGCGCCGCGGGCTCGTGCATGCTGCTGGCGGGGTCCTCCACACCGCGCATTATCGTGAGCAACCGATGACCGCGAAGCTGATGGCGTCGCTGCGCGCGGCGCCCGCGACGGTTCCCGCGCTCGCGGCGCTCGCGCTGTTCGTCGTCTGGGCCGTCGACCAGGCCGGCTATCCCGTCACCCACTGGGCGCCCGGCGGGCTGATCGTGCTCGCGCTGCTCGGCATCGCGGTCGCGTTCGTGCGCGTGCGCTGGCACGAGATCCCGCGCGCCGTGCGCGTGGCGCTGTGCTGCCTGGCGGCCTACACGGCGCTCAGCTTCCTGTCGATCCTGTGGGCGGGCGTGCCCGGGGACGCGTGGGAAGGCGCCGACCGCACGCTGCTGTATCTGCTCGTGTTCGCGCTGTTCGCGTGCTGGGCGCAGCGGGGCACGAGCGCCGCGCTGGCGCTCGCCGCGTGGACGCTCGCGCTGATCGCGCTCGCCGCGTTCGCGCTGGTTCACGTGGACGCGGCCGGCGGCGCGCACCTGCAGAGCATGCTCCCCGAAGGCCGCCTCGTGTACCCGACCGGCTACGCCAACGCCAACGCCGCCCAGTGGCTGATGGCGTTCTGGCCGGCGCTGCTGCTGGCGCGCAGCGAGCGCCTGCCGTGGGGTCTGCGCGGCGTGCTCGCCGGCGGCGCCGTGCTGCTCGCCCAGGTCGCGCTGTTGAGCCAGAGCAGGGGCTCGCTGTACTCGACGCCCGTGATGCTCGTGCTCGTGTTCGCGCTGTTGCCCGGGCGTGTGCGCACGTTCGCGCTGCTCGTGCCGGTGGCCGCCGGCGTCGTCGCCGCCGCGCCCGCCGTGCTGCACGTCGGCGACCATCTGCGCGCTGGCCTCGTCGTGAGCGCGAACGTCCACCGCGCGACGCTCGCCACGCTCGCCGCCGCGATCGCCGCGGGCGCAATCGTCGCTCTTGGCGCGGCCGTGGAGCAGCGGGCGCGACGCTCGCCGGCGACTGTGGCGCGGACGCACAGAGTGGTACGGGCGCTCGCGGTGTCAACGCTGGTGGCGGTGATCGCCGGCGGCCTGGCCGCGGCGGGCAACCCGATCACACGCGTGCGGCACGCGTGGGACACCTTCAAGGGCGGCTACAGCGCCAACAGCCAGACCAGCAGCAGGCTCGTGAGCGGGCTGGGGAGCAACCGCTACGACTTCTACCGCGTGGCGCTCGATGAGTTCCTCGCGCACCCGCTGGTGGGAATCGGCGCGGATAACTTCCAGCAGCAGTACCTGATCCACGGCCGCAGCACCGAGACACCCCATTACCCGCACAGCGTCGAGCTGCGCACGCTGCTCGACACCGGCCTGGTCGGCTCGCTGCTGGCGCTGGTCGGCCTGGGCGCGGCGCTCGCCGCCGGCGCGAGCGCGCTGCGCCGCCCCGATCCGCTCGCCCGCGTCGTGGCCGCGGCGGCGCTCGCCGGGTTCGCCTACTGGCTCGTCCACGGTTCGTTCGACTGGTTCTGGGAGTTCGCCGGCCTGGGCGCGCCCGCGTTCGCGATGCTCGGTCTCGCGTGCTCGCTCGCGCGCGCGCCCGCCGACCCCGAAAGCCCCTCAGAGGGTGTGCCCGCGCCCGTCGAAGCCGGTGAGCGCCAGGTGCAGGCAGAGGAGCCCAACGTGCCGGCTGGGGAGCGCCGGCCGCGACCGCGAGCGGCGCTCGCATGGGGCGCGCTCGCGTCGCTTGCGCTGGCCACAGTGGTTGCGTCGTTGGTGGCGCCGTGGCTCAGCCAGCTGGAGGTGCAGAGTGCCGCGCAGGTGTGGGCGAAGGCGCCCCGGACGGCCTACGGGAAGCTGCACCACGCCGCGCTGTTGAACCCGCTGAGCGACGCGGCGGACGTGCTCGCCGGCAGCATCGCGCTGCGCTACGGCGAACTCGCGCGCGCCGATCGCCAGTTCGCGCTCGCGCTCGCACGCGACCCCGGCGATGCGTACGCGACGCTCGAGCGCGGAGCGATCGCCTCCGCCAAGGGCGAACGCTCGGCCGCACTGCGCCTGCTCGCGCGCGCCGTGCGCCTGGACCCCCGCGACCAGCTCGCGCGCCAGGCCCTGCGGCTCGAGCGCGACGGCCGGCCCTTGAGCATCGACGAGCTCAACCGTTCGATCCTGCTCGAAGCTCGGCATTTCGCCTGAACAGCGCGTATCGACCCGATCTTCGGCGGATGGCGGCTGGCCGTTCGCTAGCGTGTGAGCCTGGTCCAAGTTGGCTGGTCGATCCGTGCGCTCAGCCCGAGGAGGAACCCGCGCAGGGACGCATGAGCAGCAATCGCAAAGCAATATCGACCGTCACGCTGAGCGCGCTCGCGCTCGCGGCGCTCGTACCCGGCGTATGCGCCGCCAACCCGCTGCTCAGCGGGTACGGCGGTCCCGGACAGGGCAGCCAGATGGTCCTCGGCTCGACGCTGCTGGGTGGTGGCGGCGGTTCGAGTGGCGCCGGCGCGGGCGCGGGCGCGGCGGGCACCGCAGGCGGGAGCGAATCCTCGCGCGCGAGCTCGAGCGGGGCGGGGGGCGCGACACCGGCCAGAAAGGGCGAGCGGGGGGTCGTTCGCAAGCGTGCGGGTACAAAGGCCGGCGCGTCCGGCGCGAGCAGCGCCAGTGGCGCGGCCGCGCAGCCGTCGGGCGCGAGCTCGCGGCTCGCGGCATCTGAAAGCCACACCGCGGGCACACCGACGCTGGGTCTCTCCAGTGAGGACCTCGTGTACACGCTTCTGGCCCTTGGCGCGTTGATTACGACAGCCGCTCTCACCAGGAGGCTGACACGCCGGCCAAGCTAGGCGGTGAGCCAGCTAAAGGGATGCAACGCCAGACCCGAGTAGTCAAGTAGAGCAACCGAAAGCCGCGCCGTCATGGATCGCCCGCAAATCTCCCAACAGACATCGACCACGCTGCCGCTGCTCGGTGAGCGCGCACACGACGCGCCCGCGCCAAGGCCGCTGCGACGCGCGACGCTGCGCGGGCCGCTGCAGTGGGTGCTCGAGGGCGCCGGCTGGCGAGCGCTGCGTCCGGGGATGGATCTCGTGCTGCTGTGCGCGGCGATCGTGGTCGCGCTGGGCGGCGTGTCGGCCACGCTGTACGTCTCCGCTGTGCGCGCACCGATGCTGGCGCTGCCGGCGCTGGTTGTGCTGCTGCTCTACCTGCGCGGCTTCTATCGCGCGCGCCTGCGCACGCTGGTGCTCGACGGGATCATCCCCGCGATGAGCGGCGTGTCGGTGGCCGCGATGGCGGTGGCGGCGCTCGGGATGCTCTGCAACGGACAGGTGCCCAGTCAGGGCGAGTGGCTGCGCGGCTGGCTGTTCTCGATGCTGGCGGTGGGGCTTGGCCGCTGCGCGCTGGCCGGCGCCCAGCACTGGGCGCGCGTGCGCCACCTGGTGGGCAAGCCCGTGCTGATCGTGGGCGCCGGACTGGTGGGCGCGCAGGTCGCGCGCAGGCTGGAGGCGCACCCCGAGTACGGGCTCGTGCCGATGGGCTTCCTCGACGAGGACCCCCGCTCGGTGGCCGAGGTGGGCGGCCGCGACGTGCCCGTGCTGGGCACGATCGAGGACCTCGACCAGACGGTGCGCCGCAGCGGCGCCAGGCATCTGATCGTCGCGTTCTCCTCGGTAGCCGACGAGCGCGTCAGTCGGCTGGTGCAGCGCTGCCAGGAGCTTGGCTTGCAGGTATCGGTGGTGCCGCGCATGTTCGACACGATCAACGACCGCGTCGCCTACGACACCGTCGGCGGGCTGCCGCTGCTGTCCTTCGACACGGTCGATCCGCAGGGGATGCAGTTCGCGATCAAGCACGCGCTCGACCGCGTGCTCGCGCTCGTGCTGCTGATCCTGTTCGCGCCGGTGCTGGCGTGCGCGGCGCTCGCCGTGCGCCTGAGCTCGCCCGGGCCGGTGCTGTTCCGACAGCGCCGCGTCGGGCGCGACGGAAAGGTGTTCGACTTCTACAAGCTGCGCTCCATGCGCCAACCCGCCGGGCAGGCCGGTGCGATCGCGCAGGAAGCCAACGCGCTGGACCTCCTGCTGGCGGGCGATCTCGCCCCCGGCGGCGTCGAGGGCGAGGACCGCCGCACGCTCGTGGGGCGGTTCCTGCGCGGCACCTCGCTCGACGAGCTGCCGCAGCTGTTCAACGTGCTGCGCGGCGACATGAGCCTCGTCGGCCCCCGCCCCGAGCGCCCCGAGTTCGTGGAGCTGTTTCGCCAGGACGTGGTCCGCTACGGCGATCGCCACCGCGTGAAGTCAGGGATCACAGGCTGGGCGCAGGTACACGGACTGCGCGGCCAGACCTCGCTGGCCGAACGCGTCGAGTGGGACAACTACTACATCGCCAACTGGTCGCTCGGCCTCGATCTGAAGATCCTCGCGTTGACGTTCATCGCGCTGTTCCACAACGCCGAGTGAGCGCTCAGATGCTCTTCTGGGCGTCCCTGCCCGCGCCGAACCAGTACTGATAGACGCGCACGCGCAGCCCGCTGGTGCCGAGCACCGAGGGCAGCGCCAGTGAGTAGCGGTTGAAGCGATCGAGCGTGAACAGCGCGCGGTAGCGCAGCACGCCGCCGAGGAAGGCTTCCAGTCGCATGAAGTCGCCGACCGGCCCGGAGCCGCTGGCGATCACGCGCGAGGAGCGCCGGCGCAGGCTCAGCGTGACGGGGCTGACGCCGCCGAACGGGGATGCGAGCGCGCGTGCGAGCGCGCCGAACGCCGGCTTGTGGGCGCCGCTCGCGGACACGACGCCGAAGTCTTCAGCGCTTGAGTCCTGCAGCTTGTAGAGGACCATCGCGGCGACGTAGGGCGCGGAGCTCAGTGCGCGGAACGTGCTGGTGATGTTCTGCGCCTGCGTCTGTGCGGTCACGCACGCCTGTTCCTGCTCGATCCTCCGCCGCGGCCAGCAGCTGCTCCAGCCGAACTCGTCCAACCACAACGGCGCACTATCGCCGTTGGCAATCTGCACTTCGTGGATCGAGCGCAGTGACGCCAGCGTCAAGTGGTAATAGTGCACCGCGAGCCCGTCGTAGGAGCCCTTGATGCCGGCTGCGTAGAGCGCGCGCAGGAACGCCCCGTTGGAGCCCACGAGCGATCCCGCGAGCACCGCGACACTCGGGTCGGCCCGCTTGATCGCCGGGTAGGCGGCTCGCAGCAGGGCCGCATAGGCCGCCGGTTTGCTCGGGCCCGCGAGATACGCTTCGTTGACCTCGTCCGGCTCGTTCCAGATTTCGAGCGCAGCCAGGCTCGAGTCGTAGCGCTGGGTGAGATACGCGCAGAAAGCGGCGTAGTCCGCGGAGCGTATGGGCGGCCACGCGTTGGCGGGCGCTTCCCTTCCCGCCCGGCACCTGCGCGCCAGCGCCTGCGGAGCGGAGGAGGCCCAACACGGCGTGCTCGCCACCATCATGATCACGCGGATGCCGACGGCTTGCGCGTCGGTGACGACGCGGTCCACGTAGCCGAGCGCCTGCGGTTCCAGCTTGTTCGCCGCCACGGGCTCCATCACCGACCACGGCACCGCCAGCCGCACGAGCTTGGCGTGGAGCGCTCGCGCGAGCGCGAGCTCGCGGTCTGCTTCGCCCAGCGTGGACGTGCGTCCGACGCTGCCGATGTTCACGCCGCCGAGCAGCGCGCCTGACGCCGTGTGTGCGCTCGCGGCGTCGGCGACAGCGTTCGGTCCTCGCGGCGCCGCGATCATGCAGAGGGCGATCGCGCACGCGATCGCCCCGCTCGATATGAGCTTGAGCACGCTCACACGATAGAGGTGGGCTCAGGGAGGTGGGCCGGATGCAGGGCGGCGCGCTGGCAGTACGCTCTGCAGGGCATGTCTCCGCTGTGGACCTGGATGCAGATCGCGATCGTCGTGTTCGTGCTCATCGGCATGGTCATCGCCATAACCAAGCTGGCGTGAGAGGCGCGCGGTCCTTCGTGGACTTGTTGCCAGCGGGCTGGCACCGGGGCCTATCGGTGCGTGCGCCGCAGCTAGCGACGTAGGCGCGCGTGCCGCATCCAAGCCGTGGGCCGGCTCGTGACGGGCGGTCGCGCGGGGATCTGCCCGCCGTCGAGGATCGCGGCCGGGACCGCCTGCGTGAGCCACTCGGTGAGCGCCGCCAAGCCGGCCTGCTCGAGCTCGACCGCGAGTCCCGGAGCGCGATCGCCGAGATTGTGCGCGTCCGAGGTCACGTTGTGGACCAGCTCGTCCGCCACCAGGCGCAGCGCAAAGCGGCGTACGGTGCCGCCGAAGCGGCCGACCAGCGAGCCGGCGGTGATCGAGGTCAGCACGCCCTCGCGCACGAGCGAGCCGAGCATCGCCGGGTCGCGGTGAAAGGCCGGACAGCGCTCCGGATGCGCCAGCAAGATGCGGTTGCCTTGGCGGCGCAGGCTCTGCAGCGTCTCCTGCAACGGCCCCGCGACGGGTGAGAACGGCGGCTCGACTAGTAGCCATTCGCCGCCGCCGAGACGCAGCCGCGCGAGCTCGGCCTGCTCGAGCTCCGCGACCTGGGTCATCGCGACCTCCGCGCCGGCGCGCAGGTCGAGCTGCACTCCCTCCGCGCCGAGCTGCTCGCGCAGCCGCGCGACCGCCGCCGCGATCGTGCTCGCGTCGTTTGGATAACGCCAGCTGACGTGCGGCGTGGCCACCAGCGTGCGCACGCCGGCCGCCAATGTCGCGCGCGCCAACGCGAGCGAGCCGGCGATCGTCTCGGGGCCGTCGTCGATGCCCGGGAGCACGTGGCAGTGGAGGTCGATCACCGACGCTGAACGATAGGGCCGGCGAACGTCGATCCACAGCCGCTGTCCCTAGCCGCCGGCGCGGGCGTGGAATATGATCGCACGCAGTCGGCCGCACGACCGTTCAGCCAGACGACCGCCAACGGAGGACCAAATGTTCAGCTCAATAGTTGTGGGAACGGATGGCTCCGACACGGCCACCAAAGCCGTGGGGCAGGCGATCGATCTGGCCCGCGCGGTAGGGGCGAAGATCGAGCTCGTCAGTGCCTACGAGCCGGTGCCCACGCAGCGCATCAATGAGGAACGTCGCGAGGCGCCCGAAGACCTGCAGTGGGCGATCAGCCCGCGCGAGGACGTCGATGCGACGCTCGAGGCCGCCGCGTCCGAGATCCGCGCGGCGGGGGTTCCCGTCGAGCTCTACGCTCGCCAGGGCGATCCCGCCGACGCGATCCTGGACGTCGCCGAGGAGTGCGACGCCGATCTGATCATCGTGGGCAACAAGGGGATGACCGGCGCGAAGCGCTTTCTGCTGGGCTCGGTGCCCAACAAGGTCTCGCACCATGCGCCCTGCTCGGTGCTGATCATCAGGACGATCTGAGGCGAGGAATCGCGCGGATCGCGAGCTCTCCCGACGGGCCTGCCAGCCCGCTCGTCGTGCAGTACCTGTACGTGCACGGGCCCGCCGAGCAGTTCGACTACCCATCGAGCCGTGCGCACGGCGGACCAGCTCGGCTGGCTGTGCGCTATCTCGAGTGCGTGCTCGTGCAGGCCGCCTCGCTGCGCCTGCGAACGAGCGAGTGCGACCTGGCCCTGGTCACGAACGTCACCGACCGGCGGGCGCTGGGCAGGCGCGGCGCTCGCCTGATGAGCGAGATCGAAGCCCTGGGGGTGGAGATCGTGTTCGCCGACTACCTGCACCGGCCGGCGACCGAGGTGGCCACATTCGCCTCCTCTCGTTATGTATTTGACGCGATCGTCGCCACGAGCGCGGACGTGCAAACACGGCGGCAGCTCTGGCTCCTCGACGTCGACTGCGTGTGGCTGGCGCCGCCCAAGGTGTTCGCCGCCGCACCGCCAGCCTTGGGTATCGGCTGCATTCACATCCCCTACCCGCCGGATTGGGAGCTCTACGGCTTCACCCCACGGACGATGGGCGAGCTCGCCGGCCGGCTGGGAGCGGGCGGCGAGCCCGTGCGCTGGGTGGGGGGCGAGCTGCTGAGCGGGGCGGCCGAGGATCTGCGCGCGCTGGTATCCACCTGCGAGACGCTCGAGCTCGAGCTCGCGGCGGCCGGCGAGGCGCTCACGACCGAGGAGCAGCTGCTGTCGCTGGTGCAGGCGCTCGGCCGGGCGCGGTTCCACGACCTGTCGGCGGTAGCGCAGCGGATCTGGACCGGTCCCCGGCACGGGGCGCCGCCGGTGAGCGACCCCGCGGCGCTCGGCCTGTGGCATCTGCCGAGCGAGAAGGGTCTCGGCTTCCGCCGCGCCGCCCACGCGATCACCGCCGGTCGCGCCGACAGGCTCCTCGACGACCTCGAAGACCCCCCGCGCGCGCTGCGGCGCTTCAACGTCGCGGGCGCGGGCTGGACGCGCCGCGTTCGCGACGACGGCTGGCTGATCGCGCAGGCAGCCAGTGACCGCCTGCTCTCACGTTGGCTTTGATGCGCCTGCTGATGATCGAGCAGGGCGGACGCGGCGGTGTCGCCGACTACACCGCGCAGCTGACGCGCGCACTGGCGGCGCAGGGCTGGCAGATCGATCTGGCGACCGCTGGCGACCATCTCTACGAGCCGGTGCAGGGCGTCACCGTCCACGCCGTCTTTCACTACGTTCGCGGCCACAGCCGACGCGCGCGGGCGCTGCGCCGCCTGCGCCTCGGCCCGCTTGCCAACGGGCTGCGCTTCCTGGTCGCGATCCCGCGTCTGCTGCGCCTCGGGCGCCGCTGCGATCTGGCCCATACGCAGGGATGGGAGTTTCCCCCGCTGGGCCTCGTCGCGATCGTGTGTCTGCGCGCGGCCGGTGTGACCGTCGGACAGACAGCGCACAACACGTTCGAGCGCGGTCGCCAGCTGCCCCTGACCTACGTGTGGCTGGCACGCCTGACGGCCTTTACGATCGTGCATACCCAGGCCGACCGCGCGCGCGTCCCGCGCGCCGGCGCCGAGCGTGTGGTGGTGATCCCGCATGGCGAGTACGGCGCGCTCGCCCGCCAGGGCGGCTCCGTCGACCGCGACGCGGCGCGGGCGCAGCTGGGCATCGCGCCGGATGTGGCGCTCACGCTGCTGTTCGGGCAGCTGCGACGCGACAAGGGCCTAGGCGATCTGCTGACCGCGCTGGCGGCGCTGCCGTCGCTGCACCTGCTCGTCGGCGGTCGCGAGGAAGGCGCGCTCGCCGCGGCGAGCGCGCAGCTCGCCGACCCCGCGCTCGCCGGGCGCGTGACGATCCGCGAGGGCTACCTCGAGATGCGCGAGGCGGCGATGCTGTTCGCCGCGACCGACACCGTCGCGCTGCCGTACGCGGTGGCGAGCCAGAGCGGCGTGCTGCTGCTCGCCTACGGCTTTCGCCGGCCGGTCGTCGTCTACCCGGTCGGAGGCCTGGTCGAGGCGGTGCTCGACGGCGAGACCGGCTGGATCTGCGCGCGGCCCGACGCCGACGCGCTCGCCGACGCGCTCGCCGCGGCCGCGCAGGCCGGTTCGAGCGAGTGCCGGCGCCGCGGCGAGGCCGGGGCGCGGCTCGCGCAGGAGCGTTTCGCATGGCCGTCGATCGCTCGTCGCACCGCTGAGGTCTATCGCCGCGCGCTGCTATGACTGCCCGCGTGGGCGCTCAGCGCATCGTTTCGATCCAAACGAGCGAAGAACGCGGCGGCGCCGAGTACGCCAACGTCGATCTGCTGCAGGCTCTGCATGAACGCGGTCACGACGTGGTGCTGCTCACCAACGTGCCGGATCTCGCGGATGGCACCGACGTGCCGGTGCGCGCGATCGAGATTGGCCCCAAGCTCGCCCGGGGCAGCGTCGCGCGCGTCGTGCTGCAGGCGCCGCGCACGCTGGTGCGGATCGCGCGGGCGCTCGCGGTCGAGCGCCCCGTCGGCGCCGTGCTGCTGCATTTCAAGAAGGAGCAGCTGCTGTGCTCGCTGCTGCCGCGCGCGCTCACCGGGAGGATCGTGTGGGCCGAGTGGGGGCCGGTGCCGTATCCGATGCGTCGCGGGGTCAGCCGCTGGCTTTACACGCTCGCGGCCCGGCGCGTCAGTCATGTGCTCGCCGTCTCCGAGGGGACTAGGCGCACGATCGTGGCGACCGGTGTCCCCGCGCAGAAGGTGAAGGTCGTCCCCAATCTCGTCGATGTCGGGGGTGTGCAATTCGATCAGGCAGGCAGGGAGGAGCTCCGGCGAGCGTGGGGCGTCGACGAGCGCACATTGGTGGTGGGCTGCGTCACGCGCTTTCAGCGACGCAAGCGCTGCGAGGTGGCGATCGACGCGATCGCGCACCTGGACGGCGAGGTGCGGCTCGTGCTCGCCGGCGAGGGCGAGGAGGAGGCGCAGCTGCGCGCCCGCGCCGCCCCGCTCGGCGATCGCGTGCGCTTCGTGCCCAACGTGCGCGGCCACGTCGAGTCGTTCCTGTCCGCGTGCGACCTGCTCGTGTTCACCCCCAGCCCCACCGAGGGCGAGCCGAGGGTGATCGTGATGGCGCAGCTCGTCGGCGTGCCGGTCGTCTCGACGGGTCGCGAGGGAGCCGACGGGCTGATCCCCCCTGGCGCCGGCACGATCGTCGCGCCCGAGCACGATCCGCGCGCGCTCGCGGCGGCGATCGAGGCCTATCGCGAGGACCCGCAGCGGCGCGTACGCGAGGGAGCGCTCGCGCGCCAGGCGATGCTCGAGAGCCATGACCCGCAGCGCACGCTCGACAGCATCGAATCCGCGCTCGGGCTGGGAATGCACGGGGCATCCCCGGGCAACTGCGCCGCCGGGCTCGACGACGCCGCGGCGCACGGACAGGAGCCGTCACGACCGTTGAAGATCGTCAGCGTGATGAGCACCGCGTCGAGCGGCGGCGCCGAGTTCGCCGCCGTCGAGATGCTCGACGCGCTGCGTCTGCGCGGCCACGAGACGGTCATGCTCAGCGACATGCCCGAGATCGGGCGCGGCACCGGGGTGCCGGTCGTGGCGATCGACACCGGTCCGAAGCTCTCATCGCGCACGTGGACACAGCTGCTCAGGCGCTGGCCGCTGCTGCTCAGGCAGTTCGCACGCGCCCTGGAGGAGCAGATGCCCTACGACGTGCTGCTCGTGCACTACAAGAAGGAGCAGCTGATGGCGGGCATGCTGCCCGGGCGCCTGCGCGCGAGCACCGTGTGGGCCGAGTGGGGCCCGGTGCCGATGCAGCTGCGAAGCGGGCTGCCGCGGCGTGCATATCTGTTCGCGGCCGAGCGCGCGGCGCTGGTGATGGCCATCTCCGAGGGCACCCTGCGCTCCGTGCGCGACGTGGGCGTCCGCACCAAGATCGTGGTGGTGCCGAACGTGCTGCGCACCGATGAGATCCACTACAGCGCGCAGGGACGCAGCAGGGTGCGCGCACAGCTCGGTATTCCCGAGGACGGCTTCGTGGTCGGCTGCGTCTCGCGTTTTCACCGCAAGAAGCGCAACGACGTCGTGATCCGCGCCGTGTGCGAACTGGCCGACCCGCGGGTGCACCTGATCCTCGCCGGCCAGGGCGAAACCGAGGCGCAGCTGCGGGAGCTCGCGGTCCCGCTGGGCGAACGCGCGCACTTCATCCCCACGCCGGGCAGCGAGATCCCCGACGTGCTCTCGGCGTTCGACGTGTCCGTGTTCTGCCCCAGCCCGACGGAGGGCGCACCGCGGGCGGTGATCCTGGGGATGCTCGCCTCGCGGCCCTGTCTGGCGACCGGCGCCGAGGGGGTCGCGGACATGATCTCCGAGGAGTTCGGGGCGATCGCCTCGCCCGAGAACTCGCCCCCATCGCTGCGAGCGCTGCTCGAGCGCTACGTCGACGATCCGCAGCGCATCGAGCGCGAGGGTGCGGCCGCGCGCGCGTACGCCGAGCGGACCTACGCTGCGCCCGCGGTGGCGCAGCTGATCGAGGGACTTCTGAAGCAGGCGATCGCGGCCAGATGATCAAGTCTCTGCTCAAGCGCCTGCCGCCAACATGGAAGAGCCGACTGCGACGCCTGTCTCGCCTTCGGTGGCTGGAGAAGGCGCGCATCGTTCGCTCCTATGGGGGTTCGTTGCGCGTCCATCCAATGCGCGTCGTGCGATACGTCCTGCTCGACCCCGAGGTGGGCGACTTCACATACGAGCTCGACAACGAGGGAGAGCTCGTCGAGTTCCTTGCCCAAGTGCTTGGACCGGAACCGGCCGTGATCGCCGCCTACTTGGCCGAGATGCGCGCCGAGCCAGCGCTCACGCGGGAGCTCTCCGCCCGCGTTCGCTGGCGCCCGGACATGAAGCGCAAGGTGGGCCTGGCCCATCGGGTGGCCTGGTATGCGGTCGTACGAGCGCTCAAGCCGCGTCTGGTGGTCGAGACCGGCATCAAGCACGGCTTGGGCTCGCTGGTGCTGCTCGTGGCGTTGGATCGCAACGCCCGCGAGGGCAGTGGCGGACGCCTCATCTCGATCGATGAGGATCCCGCCAGTGGCTGGGTGGTTCCTGCGCGCCTGCGCGGGAACTGGGAACCAATCATCGCTTCGACCTTCGACGCTCTCGAGGCTGCGCTGCAAGGCACGGAAGTCGACGTGTTCATCTCCGACACCTCGCCCGACCACGAGTTGGTGTCATTCGACATGCGGGCGGCCATGCGTCACGCCGCGCCGAGCATCGTCTTGATCGACGGCAACGGCGACCGCACGAGCGCCCTGCCGGAGCTGGCCGCCGAGCTGGACGGCGAGTACCGCTTCTTCGCTGAGCGTCCTCGGCATCCCATCTATCCCGGCGCGGGCCTCGGCTTCGCTCTGGGCCTACGCTCGTGAGGCGCGCGGTGATCCTCGCGGGGGGCGAAGGCACGCGCCTGCGGCCCTACACGACGGTCCTGCCCAAGCCGTTGATGCCGGTCGGCGATCGACCGGTGCTCGACATCGTCGTGCGCCAGCTGAAGGCGCATGCCTTCGAGCGGATCACGATCGCCACCGGGTACCTGGCGGAGCTGATCGAGGCGTTCTTCCGCGACGGTGACAGCTACGGCATCCCGATCGACTACTACCGCGAGCGCGAGCCGCTCGGCACCGTCGGTGCGCTCGCGCTGATCGACGGGCTGGCGCAGGAGGACGTCCTGGTGATGAACGGCGACGTGCTCACCGACATCGACTACGGCGCGCTGCTCGAACGCCATGCCAGCAGCGACGCGGCGGCGACGATCGCCACCAAGGGACGCCAGATCCAGGTCTCGCTAGGGGTGCTGCGCTTCGGCGACGCCGGCGACCCCACCCGCCTGACCGACTATCACGAGAAGCCCGCGATCGACTACGTCGCGAGCATGGGCGTGTACTGCTTCGCGCCGCGTGCGCTGTCCTACATCGAGCCCGGCAAGCGCCTGGACTTCCCCGATCTGATCCTGCGCCTGATTACCGCCGGCGAGGTGGTGCGCTCGTGGCCGAGCGAGGGCTACTGGCTGGACATCGGGCGCCCTGACGACTACGAACAGGCCCAGGAGGAGTTCGAGTCGGTGCGCGGGCGTTTGATCCCGCCGGAGCCCTAGGCGGAGGCCAGCGCCGCGCGCACGGCCTCGACGACGGTCTCGACTTCGCGCTCGTCCATCGTCGAGCTGAGCGGCAGCGCGCAGTGGCGGTCGGCGGTTTCGGTCGCCCGCGGCAGGCCATCGGCGGGCGCGAAGGGGCGATACTCGGTGAACGTGTGCAGCGCCGGATACCACGTCGTCTGGATGCCACCAGCTTTGAGCTCGTCGCGGAAGCGATCGCGGGTCTCGCGGTCGGCGAGCAGCACCGGGAAGGCGAAGTGCGAGGAGCGCTCGACGGCCTCTTCGGTGAACGGCAGCTCGATGCCGGGGAGCTCCGCGAGGCGCGCGCGGTAGGCGCGGACGATTGCGCGGCGGTTCGCGATGCCCTCTGCCAGGCGCGCCAGGCGGCTCAGCCCTAAGGCCGCGCGCGGCTCGTCCAAACGGTAGTTGAAGCCGATGTCGACGACGTCGTAGGCGGGGTCGTGGCCGCGGTGGCGGTCCCAGGTGCTGCTCGTCATCGCGTGCGAGCGCAGCAGTCGCACACGCTCGGCCAGCCGTTCGTCGGCGCTCGTGACCATGCCGCCCTCGCCCACGCACAGCTGCTTCTTGGAGAAGAAGCTGAACGCCCCGAGCTCGCCGACCGTGCCGACCTGGCGCCCTGACCCGTCCAGGCGCGCGCCGATCGCCTGCGCGCAGTCCTCGATCAGGATCAGCCCGTGCTCGTCGCACAACGCACGCAGGGCGGCGACGTCGGCCGGATAGCCGCAGAAGTGGACCGCCAAGATCGCGCGCGTGCGGGGTGTGATGCGCCGCGCGGCGTCCGCCGGATCGATGTTGAAGTCATCGGCGCCGCGCACGTCGCACAGCACCGGTTCGGCGCCCACATAGCGGGGGGCGCCGGCGCTCGCCACGAACGTGAACGCTGGCACGATCACCTCGTCGCCCGCGCCGATCCCCGCCGCCAGGCAGGCCAGGTGTAGCGCCGCCGTGCCACTCGACACGCTCACCGCGTGCGGCGTGCCCACGAACTCGGCGAGCGCGTCCTCGAACGCCTGCGTGCGCGGCCCCATCGTCAGCCAGCCGGACTGCAGGCAGTCGAGTACCGCCTGCACGTCGGACTCGGGGACCGCGATCTCGGTCAGCGGCACGCGCCAGTCGCTCATCGCCTGTGCCCCGTCATGGGTGCGCGATCGCCTCCGCCAGCACGGTCACGACTCGGTCCTGGTCCTCGTACGTCATGTGCGGATAGAACGGCAGCGTCAGCTCGGTGCGCGAGGCCAGCTCGGTGATCGGCAGCGAGACCTCGGGGAAGCGCTCGCGATAGGCGCTGAAGCGGTGGATCGACGGGTAGAAGATGCTCGTCTGGATGCCGCGCTCGCGCATGCTGCTCGAGACCTCGGCCTGGCGGCCATCCTCCTCGATCATGATCGGGATCACGTAGCAGGAGGAGCCCGGAACGTCGGCGTCCTCGAACGGGACGATGATGCCCCGCACCTGCGCCAGCAGCGAGCGGTAGCGCATCGTGAGCTCGCGCCTGCGTTCGATTTCCGCCTCCAGGCGCCCCAGGCGCGAGAGCAGCAGCGCCGAGCGCGGCTCGTCCAGGCGATAGTTGAAGCCCAGCCCGACCACGTCATAGGTGTCGGTGCGCCCACGGTGGCGATCCCACGTGCCGCTCGTCATCGCGTGCGAGCGGCGTGAGCGCGCGAACGCGGCGACCTCGTCGTCATCCGTGCACAACAGCCCGCCCTCGCCCACCGACAGGACCTTGTTGGAGAAGAAGCTGAACGCGCCCGCCAGTCCCCAGGTGCCGAGCTTGCGCCCGGCGAGCGTGGCGCTGGGTGCGTGCGCCACGTCCTCGATCAGCGCGATGCCGCGCTCGTCGCACAAGCTCTTGAGACGGTCGACCGCGGCGGGATAGCCGGCGTAGTGCACGGCGCACACGGCCTTCGTGCGCGGTGTTATACGCCGCTCGACGTCCTCGGGGTCGAGGCTTGGGTTCTTGCGCGAAACGATCTCGGCGAACACCGGGGTCGCGCCGCAGTACATCGCCGCGGCGGCGGTCGCCGCGAACGTGAACGACGGCACGATCACCTCATCGCCCGGACCGGCTCCCGCGGCCAGGTAGGCGAGGTGCAGCGCGGCGGTGCAGCTGGACACCGCGATCGCGTGGCGCGCCCCCAGCTGCGTGGCGAACGCGTCCTCGAACGCAGCTGTCCTCGGACCGAGCGTCAGCCAGCCCGAGCGCAGCGTCTGCGCCACCGCCTCCAGGTCCTGCGGCGCCAGGCGCAGGTCGAACAGCGGCAGCTCGGGGAAGGTCTCGGTGCTGGCCATCTGCTCGATCGCGGGCGCCTTGCAGCGACGCCTAGGGGATGTTCTTGTAGCGCGCGTCGAACGGATCGCCGAAGGCTTGCGCGTCGAGCGCGGCGATGATCTCGGCGATGCCGTCGGGCACGGTCATCAGCGTCTCGAACCCCAGCTCGGCGCGGATCTTCTCGAAGCTCACCTTGTAGTCGCGCGGGTCCTCGTCGCGCTTTACGTAGGAGACCTTGCCGCGGTCGATCTGCTTGCCGATCTCCGCCACCAGGTCGAGCTTGCGGTAGTTCTCGCCCGAGCGGCCCGCGTTGAACACCTTGTTGGCGACCTTCTCCGCGGGCGCCTCGAGCACCGTGCGCACCGCCCGCCCGGCGTCGCGCACGTGGATGTACGGTCGCCAGAACTGCTCGCCGAAGACCTCCAGCTCGCGGTCGGCCCACAGTTCGCGCGTGAACTCGTTGACGGTCAGGTCGAAGCGCATGCGCCGCCCGACGCCGTAGACGGTCGCAAAGCGCAGGCAGGTCGGTTTGACGCTGCCGGCGCCGGCGCCGAGGATCAGCTTCTCCATGCCGACCTTCTGTTCGGCGTACAGCGACACGGGGCGCAGCTCGCCGTCCTCGGTGATCGGCACCGTCGGGTCGGCCATGCGGCCGTAGTTGGAGCAGGTGGACGCGAACACCAGGCGCTGCACGCCCGCCCGCCCCGCGTCGGCGACGAGACCGCGCGTGGCCTTGACGTTGACCTCGTCGGAGAGCGCTGGATCGAGGGCGCACGCGGGATCGCCGACGATCGCCGCCAGGTGCACGACCGCATCGACGCCGCCGAGCGCACGCCCGCGCGCGTCGGCGTCACGGATGTCCGCGCGGATCACCTGGACCCCCGCCTGTTCCTGCTCACCCGCAATCTCCTCCTGGCCGTGCAGCAGCGAGTCCAGCACGCGAACCTCCTGCCCCGCGTCGAGCAGCTCCCGCACGAGCAGCGCGCCGATGTAGCCGCTGCCGCCCGTCACCAGCGTGGTCTTGACCATGTGCCTCCAATGTAGGATCCGCTGAGATGACCTCGCGTGACGCCGGCAGCGAGCCTCGCGAAGCGCAGGCCGGCAGAGGCGCACGCGATCCGATCCCTGTCCTGTTCGCCAACAACTACGACATGGCGCGCGCGCGCGCGGGATGGCGTGCCGGCACTTATCCCGCTCATCACCTGTACGGTACGGCACAGCTAGGCGGCGATTTCGAGGTCGTCGATCTGCCATTCCACACCGACGATCGGCTGGCGCGCGCCACCGAGCTGACGCGGCGCCGGCTCGGCGACATCGGCCAGCAGTTCGATGCCGCGAGATCGCGCCGGCCGGGGAGCGTCGTATACGCCGCCGCCGCTCCAGAGCTGCGCAGCCTGGCGGTGCTGCGCGCCGCGCGAGTGTTCGCGACGCCGATCGTCGGGGTGTTTCACTCCGCTCCATCCAGCCGCCTGCACCGCTGGTCGGCCCCGCGGGGCTTCGATCGTGTAATCGCCCTCTCCGAGCACACGCGGCGAGCCATAGTGGACTGCGGTGTGCCCCCCGAGCGCGTCAGCGTGCTCGGCTGGGGCGCGGATCTCGACTTCGCCGGGTTCGCGCCCAGGGAGCCGGCGGGCGCCCACGCGCCCGTGGTCGCCACCGGCAAGACCGGACGCGACATGCGCACCCTGCTCGCGGCGCTGCGTGCGACCGGGCTGCCGGCGCGCATCTACGGAGATCGCGGCGAGCTGGGCCGCGCCGGCCCGATCCCCGCGCAGGTCACGATCCGCCCGGTGTCATCCAACGACGGCACCTCGGCGCCGATGAAGTACGACGCTGCCGTCATGGACGATCTGCGCTCGGCGGCGGTGGTGGCGATCCCGCTCGCGGACACCGACCGCCTGACCGGCCTGACCGAGGTCGTGGACGTCCTCGCGTGCGGGCGGCCGATGATCCTGACGCGAGCTCCGTACTTCGACTTCGACATCGAGGAGATCGGCTGCGGATGGTGGGTGGAGCCCGGCGACGTGCGCGGCTGGAGCGAGCTGCTGACCGCCGCGATGGCCAATCGCGATCGCCTCGATCAGATGGGCCGGGCGGGCCGCGCCTGGGCGCAGCGGCACTTGAACGCCGAGCTGTTCACGGCCGGGCTGCGACGCGTGCTGCTCGACAGCGAGCTCAGTCGACGCGGCCGCGGCCGGCGAGCGCGCGGAGCTCCTCGCGGTTGACGATCCGCAGCGCCAGCAGGCCGCACGCATACACGAGCACGCCGATCGTGCCAGCAGGGATCAGCCCGAGCGGTCTCGCGAGGACCATCACCCCGGTCATGCCCGCGGCCAGCGCGGTCGCGCGCAGCATCTTCGGCGCGCGCAGTCGCAGGTGTATCGAGCGCAGACTGGTGAACAGCATCAGGGCCATGGTGAGCGTCTCGGTGGCGACCGTCGCCCACGCCGATCCGTAGGCGCCGTACGGCGGGATCAGGATCAGGTTGAGGGCGACGTTGGCCAGCGCGCCGATCGTCGTGTACACGGCGAAGCGCCACTGCAGGCCGAGCAGAATCGACAGGTTACCGGCGAGGGTGCCGAAGCAGATCACCACGAAGGCGACCATCAGGATCGGCAGCAGGCCGCCCGCGCGGCTGAATTCGCTTCCGTAGATCAGATGGATGATCGGTGCCGACAGCGCGATCGCGCCGGCCAGGATCGGCAGCCCGATCACCGCCATCACGTCGGCGCAGACCTGCACGAGTCGCCGCGAGCGGTCGGGATCGCGTTTGTGGATCGCCGACAGCACCGGGAAGAACGACCCCATGATCGCCGCCGGCAGGAACGTAAGCGGGCCGAGAAAGCCGTATGCAGCTCCGTACAGGCCGGTCTCCCTGGTGCCCGCCAGCGCCAGCAGCAGCACCGAGTCCACCTGGTAGTAGATCGTGATCATGATCGTCGCCACGCCCAGCGGCACGGCCTGGCGCACGAGCGGACGCCACAGACGCAGGCCGGCCCGCCACGCGATCTCGACAAAGCGCCTGCTCGCCTGGATCTGCAGCGCGGCGATCGCGAACAGGATCGCGGTGTTGGCGAGCGCGAACGCGACCACCGAGGCGTGCTCCACGTGTAGCACCACGACCGCCGCCAGCCACAGGAGCCACTGCAGCACCGTGAACGACAGCACGACCCCCGAGCGCAGGCGCGATTGGAAGACGGTCAGCAGCGACGCCGCTCCGCCGGCGAGCATGGTCGTGGTCATGATGTAGGCGACCGCGTGGCTGTGGCCGGTGCTGCGCAGCAGCAGCGGCACCGAGGCCGCGCAGAGCGAGGCGATCAGCAGCGAGATCGCGATGCGCACGCCCACGAGCGCTCCGAGCCACTCCGCCTCGCGCTCCGGTTCGGTGGCCATGCGCTGTGTGGCCACCGTCACGAAACCGAGGTCGGTCAGCACGGCGAACAGCCCCGTGTAGCTGCTCACGCCGCTCCACACGCCGTAGCCGCCGGTCTTGAGCGTGCGCGCCGTGAGCGCCGCCGTCAGGACCCCGATCGCCATCGTGACCACGCGCGCGGCGATCTGGATGACGACGTTCGAGGCGATCAGCGTGGCCCCCGCCGAGCCGGCGTCGCCCGCCGCGCCCGTCTGCAGCAGCCGGCGCGGCAGCGCCACGGCGCTCCTGAGCACGTTCGTCATACTCACGCAGTCTTGCGTGTCCCGCTGACATGGCCGCCGCGGCGCGCCCGCGCGTGAGCGAAGGTCTGCGCCCGGCGAGGCGGCGAGCGTGAGGATCCTGGCGGTCAGCCTGCTCTACCCGCCGCACAACCTCGGCGGCTATGAGCTGATCTGCGACGGCGTGATGCGCGCGGCGCTCGCGCGCGGCCACGAGCTGCGGATCCTCGCCTCCGACTTTCATGCGCCCGGCGTGCGCGAGCGCGACGAGTTGCCGGTGGCGCGCACCCTGCGCTCCTACCTGGACGCGAGCGCCGAGCGCGCGCAACCGTTGACGGCGGCGCAGCGCCTGCAACTGGAGCGGGCCAACGCCGCCGTGATGGAGCGCACGCTGCGCGAGTTCGCGCCGCAGGTCGTCAACTGGTGGGCGATGGGCGGCATGTCGCTGTCGCTGATCGAGCGCGTGCGCCGCCGCGGCCTGCCCGCGGTGCTCGTGATCCAAGACGACTGGCTGTCCTACGGCTTGCAGTCCGACGCCTGGACGCGCATGAGCAGGCGCGTGCGCGCGCTCGCACCCGTGCTCGAGCCGGCGCTCGGGATCCCGATCCGCTACCGCCTGGAGCGCGCCGGGCGGTTCCTGTTCAACTCCGAGCGCTCCCTGCAGGCGGCCGCCCGGGCGGGCATCGCGCCGCCCGACTGCGCGGTCGTGTCCCCGGGCGTGCACGCGCGCTACCTGCACCAGGCGCCGAGCGAGCCGTGGCGCTGGCGACTTTTGTATGTCGGGCGCCTGGACCCCGCCAAGGGGATCGACCTGGCGGTCGCTGCGCTCGCGCGGCTGCCGGCGCAGGCGACGCTCACGATCGCGGGCGCCGGCGGCGAGGCCTACGGCGAGCGGCTGCTGCGTCAGGCCGCGGAGCTCGGCGTGCGCGAGCGCGTGCAGCTCGTCGGAGCGGTCGGCTCCGAGCAGCTACCGGCGCTGTATGCGCGCGCCGACGCCGTCCTGTTCCCGATCCGTTGGGAGGAGCCCTGGGGCTTGGTGCCGCTGGAGGCGATGGGCGTCGGGTGCCCGGTCGTGGCGGTCGCAAAGGGGGGCGCGCGCACCTACCTGCGCGACGGCGAGAACTGCCTTTTGGTTCCCCCCGAGGACGATCGCGCGCTCGCCGACGCGGTAGGGCGCCTCGCCAGCGACGGCGAGCTGCGGGCGCGGCTGCGCTCGGGGGGCGCGCGCACCGCCGCCGAGCACAGCGCCGAGCGTTATGAGCAGAGGGTGTTGGACGAGCTCGAGCTTGCGGCATACTCTCGCCAGCTTGCGCGTCCTGGTCGTCCTGCCCTCCCCCCCCGATCGTGAGGGCGGCGCGGCGGCGCGCTGCGCCGTCGGGCTGCTGCAGGGCCTTCAGGCCCACGGCGTGGATTGCCGTGCGCTGGCCGTCGCGGGCGATGAGCCAACCTCGCCGCCCGCCGGTCCGCCGGTCGAGCTCGTCCCGGTGGAGCTCTCGCGCTGGCGCGGTCGCTGGCGCCGGCTCGCGCATCCCGGCAGCGTCCTGATCGGCGGGCGCTTCGCCGAGCGTCTGTGCGAGCTCGCCGCGGACGCGGACATCGTGCATCTGTTCGAGACGAGCGTCGCGGGCGCGCTGTCGATGCTCGAGCGCCCCACCGTGCTGCAGGTGCACTGCCTCACCGCCCGCGACCGCGACTCCTGGCGGCCGTGGCGGCGCGAGGACCGCGACGCGCTGGAGCTCCTGCGCACGGAGCGCCGCGGGCTACGCCGGGCCGACTGGCTGCTCGTCAACTCACGCGAGCTGGCCGCCGAACTACCGCGGCGCCTGCCCGCGTCACACACGGCGCTCGCCCCGCTCGCGCTCGATGGGGCGCACTACCTGCCGCGGGCATCGCTCGAGCATCCCGTGGCGGGCTTGATCGGCACCGCCAACTGGCCTCCCACCAGGAACGCGGTCAGGCGGCTGCTGAGCCGGGTCTGGCCGCTGGTGCTCGAGCGCCGCCCGACGGCCACGCTGGCGCTCGCGGGCAACGGCATGGACGCTGGCGTTTTCGGCGCCGACGCGCAACTGGCCGGCGTGCAGTGGCACGGGCGGGTGCCCTCGGCGAGCGACTTCCTGCGCGAGCTGGGCGTGTTGCTGTACCCGCCGAGCAGCGGCTCCGGCACCAAGGTCAAGGTGCTCGAGGCGCTCGCGCTCGGGGTGCCGGTGGTGAGCACGCCCGCGGGCGCCGAGGGGCTCGCGGATCACGGCGGAGTGGTGGTCGAGCGCGACGACGCGCAGCTCGCGGCTGCCACCGTGGCGCTGCTCGACGACGCGCACGCCCGCCGCGACACGGGCGCGCGGGCGCACGCGAACTTCCTCGCCAACCACACGCCGTCGGTCGCCGCCCTGCCGGTCGTGGAGCTCTACGAGCGTATGCTTGGCAGCTCAAGCGAGCAGGTGCGGCAGACGATATGAACCCGGTGGCGCATGACATGAACCCGGTGGCGAGAAGCGGTGGCTTCACGGGGGGCCTGAGGGTCGTGCGCGACCGTTGGCTGCTCGTCGTGGGCGTGATTGCGGTCTGCGTCGGCGTGGCCGCGTACCGCCATGCGCGCGGAGCGAAGAGCTACACCGCCACCGCCAGCGTCGTGTTCCAGAGCGGCACGCTGTCCGAGTCCGCGCTGCAGGTGCAGCCGTCGACGGGCCCCGAACCGGTGCGCGAAGCCGACACGCAGGTGCTCGTGGCGCATTCGCCGGAAGTCGCCGAAGGTGTGCGCAAGCTGCTGGGGAGCCGCCTCACCTCGAGCGATCTGCTGGAAGCGGTCAAGGTCGAAGCCGATCCCGACGCCAACGTCCTCAGCGTGATCGCCGCGACGAGCTCGCCGGCGCAGTCGGCACGCCTGGCCAACGCGTTCGCGGAACAGTACATCGCCTTCAGGGCCAGATCGGAGCTCGCGGACGTCGAAAGCGCGCAGCGCAGCCTGCAGCAGCAGATCGAAGCGCTGCCGGCCGGCTCGGCCGAACGCGCCAACCTGGAGCCCTCGCTGCAGCGCCTGGGCTCGCTGCGTGCCGTCGCGGGCGCCGGAGCGAGCATCATCGGCAGGGCAACGCCGCCCGGCTCGCCGTCCGGCTCGGGCCTGTCGACGACGCTCGTCGTGGGGCTGCTGATCGGCGTCGCCCTCTCGGGCTCGCTCGTGTTCCTCGTCGAGTCGCTCGATCACAGGATCAAGACGATCGAGGAGTTCGAGGGCGAATACCGCCTCCCGGCGCTCACGGGCGTGACGCAGTCCGCCTTTCGCTCCCAGTATGCGAGCGAGCGCGGCGCGCTGCTGGAGCCCTATCGCATCCTGCGCGGCGCACTGGACTTCGTCGCGGTCACCAGGCAGCTGGACACGCTGATGGTCACGAGCGCGATCCCCGGCGAGGGTAAGACGACCGTGTCGATCGACCTGTCTCACGCGGTCGCGCTGACCGGTCGCAGCGTCGTGCTCGTGGAGCTGGATCTGCGCCGCCCGAGCTTCGCCGAGCAGTTTCGCCTCGACACACACGAGGGTCTCGCGACGGCGCTCACGCGCGGAGTGCCGCTGTCAGAGCTCCTGCTCACGCCGATCCCCGAGCTGCCGAACCTGGCGGTGCTGCCCGCCGGGCGCCTGCCGCACAACCCCTCAGAGATCCTCGGCTCCGAGCGGATCACCGAGATCATCAACTCGCTGCGCGATACCTATGACATGGTGATCCTCGACGCGCCGCCGCTGAACCCCGTCGCCGACGCGCAGGTGCTGATCGCCAACCCCGCCGTGCACGCGTCGATCATTGTCGCGCGCGTCAACAAGACCAGTCGCGACGACGCCCGGCGTGCGCGCGCGATTCTCAACCGCCAGGCCGTCGAGCCGGTCGGCATCGTCGTCACCGGCCTGCGCGAAACCGGTGGCTACGGCTACGGCTACGGCTACGAGCAGCCCCCCGAGCGCGCGCACGAAGCTCAGGCGAACGCGCACGCGGGCAAGCCGGCGCCCGCCAAGGCCGAGCGCGAGCCCTCCGGCGTGTCCGGCCGCGCGTCCTCGGGCTGAGCGGTCTCGGGGTCTGAGATGGGCGCGCGGCCGCTGCGATTCCCGGCGCTCGATCGCGGCGAGTCGATGCTGGCGCTCGCGGCGATGGCGCTCACCGCTCTGCTCGCCCTGGCCGGCGTGCACAAGCTCGGCCTGGCGGGGCTGCTCGCGCCGCTGGCGATCGTCGCGCTGGGCGTGCTGCTGATGCGTCCGCGGGCGACCGTGTGCCTGGTGGTCGCGCTGACGATCCTCTGCGAGGGGCCGACGTTCGGGATCCTGACGTTCACCACGCATCTGTACGTGCACGTCTACAAGTACGTCACGCTGCTCGACGTGCTCGTGGCGACCGCGGTGCTCGCGGTGGCGATCGACCTCGTGCGCAGGCGCCGCGCGTTGTGGGTGCCGCGAGCGCTGCTGGGGATGGTGCTGTTCCTGCCGCTCGCGATCCTCGTCGGCGCGCTCGTCGGAAGCGCCGCCGGCGCGAGCATCCGCTTTGCGCTCGGCTCCGAGGACGTGCTCTTCTACCTGTTGTTCCTGCCGCTCGCGGTCGCCAACCTGGAGCTCGACACCAGCGAGCTGACGCGTCTGCTCGGCGCTCTGGGCGCGCTCGCAGCGCTGAAGGCTGTGCTCGGCCTGATCGAGGTCGCCGGGCACTACGGCTCGCAGATCGAAGGCAGCTCGACGCTCACCTACTACGAACCGGCCGCCAACTGGCTGACCCTGATCGCCGGGCTCACGGTGCTGGCCGCGCTGCTGATGCGGGCGCGCCTGCCGCGCTGGCTGGTGCTGTCAACGCCGCTGCTGTTCGCGTGCCTGGCGCTCTCCTACCGGCGCTCGTTCTGGATCGCGGCGGCGCTGGGGATCGTGCTGGTGGCGCTCGTCAGCTCCTCGCCCGGCGGCCGGCGCCTGCTGTGGGTGAGCGTCACGGCGGTGGCGTTCACGATCTGGCTGCTCGGCTCGATCAACTTCCAGTCCCAGCTGCCGATCGTCAAGCGCGCGGCGTCGCTGACGCCGTCCAAGCTGGACGTCAACCAGCAGGACCGCTACCGCCTGGACGAGCGCGCGAACGTGCTCGCCGCGATCCGCGAACACCCGTTCACCGGGTTGGGCATGACGGTCCCCTGGGCGGCTACAGCGCGCCCGCTGCCGGTGGAACGCGAAGAAGGACGCCAGTACGTGCACTTCGCGGCGCTGTGGTTCTGGCTGAAGCTGGGCATTCTCGGGCTGTTCGCATATGTCTCTGCGATCGTCGGCGCGGCGATGCTCGCCTGGAAGGTTTGGCGAGATGCGTCGCGGCCGCTGCTGCGCGCGTTCGGGGTGGCCTCGCTCGCGGGCATAGCGGGTCTCGTGGCGATGGACACCACGGCCAGCTTCACCGGCGTGGACCCGCGCTTCACCGTGCTGTTCGCGGCGCAGATAGGCCTGCTCGCGCGCGTCGCCTACCGCTCCCCGCTCCCTCAGGAGCTGGCGAGGAAGGACTCGACCGCGGCCGTGTAGGCGCCCTTGGGCTGCAGTTCGCTCTGCACGGCCCCGAAGTAGTCCTCGCGGTCGCTGGTCGCTCCGGCGGGTTTCTGGTCGCGAATCTTGTAGAGCAGCAGCAGGCCGAGCCGCCCGTGCAGCGCCGCGCGCATTTCGCTGATCGTGCGCGAGAGCACCTCGGCTGCTTCCTGGTAGCTCATGCACGGGTTCCAGCCGTAGTTTTCGTTCACGCACGTGCCGTTGTCGGTCGACAGCCCCCACTCGGTGACGTCGATCGGGATCGTCGCGGGTGCGCCCGCGACGGTCGTCTGAGAGAGGAGTTCTTCGAGCTTTTCCCGCCAGCGCGTGCCGTACGGGTGAACGGTCCAGCCCGCCACCAGCGAGCCGAGGTCGGGGACCGCTTTGAACATGCTTTCGACCCAGATCGAGCCGGCGTTGCCGGAGTCGGCCTGCACCAACAGGCCCACGCCCGGGTTCGCCGCGCGGATCGCGGCCGCTGCTTCGGCGGCGCGCAGGGCGTATGTCTGCGCGCGGCTGGCGTAACCGGCGGGCGTGTTGTTCGAGTACTGCCAGCTGAAGCTCGTCTCGTTGCCGAACTCGATCGCCTGGAGCGCGTACTGGCCGCCGGGATGGTTGCTCCAGAAGCTCCCGCCGGGGCCGAACGTGCTCGCCCAGGTGGCGAGGTTGTGCGCCTGCGCGGGTGTCGGCAGTGTACCTTCGAAGCAGGCCAGCGCCACGATCCGGACGCCCTTTGCAGCGTAGGCGGCGACCACGGGTTCGAGTTCTGAAGCGGTCTCTTCGATCGGGACGCCGACGCGCACGACCTTCGCCCCCAGCAGCGTCGCGCCGGGCAGTTCCCAGATCGCGGCTGAGCCGGAGTTGATCCCGGGCTGGAACGTAACCTGACTCTGCAACGGGACTTCCTGGGGGGGCGGGGATGCTTCCCGCGGGGACGAGGGTGCTTCTTGGGGGGACGGGGGTTCGCGGCCGCCCGCAGGTGCCGGGTCGGAGATCGAGCCGAACGGGCCGCTCGCCTGCGCCCCTGTCGCGGCGATTTCGGTCGCGTTCACGGTCCGCGAGAGCTTCGCCTTGGCGCGTGCCAGCCGCCGGCCGGCGCGCGCCAGCGCGCGCTGCGTGGAGCGGCAGCGTGCACGGTGGGTGTGGAAGGCTCGGCAGCGCGCCAGCTGCCTGGCGTTGGCGTTTGGGTGGGGCGGGCGTGCACTGGCAACCGCGGCGTTCGCGCCGAAGGCGGCGCCCAGGAGCGTCGCGCACAGCAGCATGCAGATGGCGAGCAGGTCGCCGCGCGCCAGCCGGCGGTAGCTGGTCATGGAGCTCTCCTTCGGTGGCCGGGCTGTCTCGGCGAGACCCCTGGCTTTGCGAGCCCGCCTCACGACGGGGGTGCCGTTGTCAGGAACAGACGAGAGTGTTCCTTGGGTTTATCCCGTGGAGCCCTCGCCGTCTTGATTGCTGCAAGAGATCATTCGGGTGAAGCCCGGTGAACCGTGAGCAGTCAACTGCCCGCTGGACGGATGGCCCGCCGTGCGCGCGAGCGGCGCGCCGCGCCGGAGCGCCCGCGCGCCACGTCGAGGGACGCCGCGCCGGAGTCCCAGCGCCACTGCGAGGCACGCCACGCCGGAGCCCCAGCGCCACGGCGAGGCACGTCGCTGGGGCTAGTCGGCGAGCAGTCGGGTGAGCGCCTCGATCGAGTAGCGCGCGGCCACGAGCTCGCGCCCGCGCTCGCCCAGCTCGGGAGCGCCGTCGCGCAGGACGCGCACGAGCGCCGCCGCGAACCGCTCGGCGCCGTCGGCGATCAGGCAGTGCTCCCCGTCGCGGACCTGCAGGCCGGCGGCGGCGTGGGGCGTGGCGATCACGGGCAGCCCGTAGGCGAGCGCCTCGATGAACTTCAGCGGCGAGCCGCCGCCCGCCAGCAGCGGCACGACGGCGCAGGACGCCTGCGCGTAGGCCGCGCGCAGGTCCTCGACGAAGCCGAGCGCCTGCACCCGCGGGTCGCTTGAGGGCGGCTGCGCGAGGCCGGCGCCGACGAGCGTCAGCTGCGCGTCGGGGAGCTCGGCCCAGACCCGCGGAAAGACCTGCTCGAGCAGGAAGCGCAGGCCGGCGAGATTGGGCTCGTAGGCGAAGCTCGCCACGAAGATCGCGCGCCTGGCGCGGGCGAGTGCCACGACGGGCACGATCTCCGCGGTGTCGAGCACGTTGGGCACATAGCGCAGCCGTGCATCGGGGCACAGCTCGCGGGCCGCGGCGACCTCGGCTTCGCTGACCATCCAGCACTCGCTGAAGCGTTCGAGCACGCGGCGCTCGAACGCGCGCATCGTCTCGCGCTCGCGCGCGCCGCGGCTGGTCAGCTCATGTCGGAAGCGCGACTCGAGGTTGTGGGCGTTGTAGATCACGGGCCGCCGGCGCGCGAGGCGCTCGAGCGCGGCGGCGGCGATCGGCCCGTCGGCGATCACCCGCCCGCGGCCGGGCACGGCCGCCTGTCGCGTCGCCTCGGCCGCTAGCTCGGGCGAGGCGCCGCGCGCGAAGCCGTACGGCACGCCCGACAGGCGCGCGACCGCGTAGTAGCCAGCGCGCCGCAGGCCCCGCGATGGCACCACCTCACGCAGCTTGATGCCGGGGATCGCGCGGAAGCTCGCATCGGGCTGATCGGCGCCGAAGCGCCCGTACAGCAGCGTCAGGCCACCGCGCGCGGCTAGCGCCCGCGCGACGCCGTACGTGCGCGCCGCCTGGCCGGAGCGCAGCACGGGCGTGTGCGTCGTAACGAGCAGGTCGCTCACAGCGCGGCTATCGCCGAGGCGATCTCCTGCAGCCGACGCTCCCACGAGTTGGCCGCGGCGGCGCGCGAGCGCTCGGCGCGACGGCGCGGGGTCTCATCGGCGAGCGCCCGATCGAGCAGCTCGGCGAACCCCCGGGCGTCAGATGCGGTTAGGACGCCGGCTACGCCGGCGAGGGCGGGCAGCGGCGTGGCGATCACGGGCAGGCCGGCGGCCAGGTACTCGTAGACCTTCATCGGGAAGATGCTCTCGGTGAGCTCGTTGCGAGCGTACGGGATCAGCCCCGCATCAGCCGCGCGCAGCACATCGGGCAGCTGCTCGTAGGCGCGGTGGCCCAGCAGGTGGATGTTGGGCTCGGCGCGCAGCGCGGACACGTCGGTGCGGGGGTCACCGGGGCCGACGGGTCCGACGAGCGCGAACGACCACCTCGGGCGCAGCCGCGCGAGCTCGACCAGCAGCGCGATGTCCAGCTTGATCGACACGATCGCGCCGGTGAACACGATGCGCGGTGCCGGCAGCGCCACCATCGCCGGGTCCTGCGCGCCGGGCTGCAGCGCGCGCGCGAACAGCTGCGTGTCGGCCACGTTGGGCGCGTACAGCACGTGCTCGGAGTAGTCGCGCATGCGCTGCGCCAGAGCGGGCGCGCTCGCCAGCACGAGGTCCGCGCGCGCGGCGAAGCGCGTCTCGGCGGCGCGAAAGCTCGCCGTGTCGATGCGCTCCTGCGCGGCGATGTCATCGACGCAGTGGTAGATCACGAGCGAGGGCGCGAGCGCGTCGATCAGCACCTCGGCCTGCGGCACATACGCCCACAAGATCGGACGGCGCATGCCCAGGCGCCGCGCGGCGCGGCCGACGAGCGCGGGCAGCAGGCGGGCGTTGAGCGCGCGCGCCACGCGCGAGCGGTGCAGCGGCAGCACCAGCGGCGAGAGCACGTGCAGCCCGTCGCCGGCACGCGGCGGTGCCAGGCCGCGCCGCAGCCGCCGCCAGATGCGCGCGAGATCACGTCCCGCCAGCTGCGGGCGGCGCAGACCGAGGGACTCCACGAACAGCACGCGGTTATCGCGCGCCAGGCGCGACATCAGGTGGTGCTGGTTGGTCCACAGCTCGGTGTCCCAGTCGGCGAATCCGACGCACACGATGTCGCGACCGGCAAGGCCGGGATGCTCGCCCATTCCTCGCCATGATCCCAGGCCGGGCCCCGGTCCCGATCAGCCAAAGCCAGAACCGGAACCAGACGATCCTCCACCTAGAGGTTTCATGCCGGTAGCCTCGCGGTCAGTGACCGACGATCAGCTGCGCACGGCGGCACTGCTGTTCGACGCCGAGCTCGCCGCGGGCACGCTCGCCCCCGAGGCGCTGCGCTCGCCGGCGCTGGCGCGCGCGACGCGCGTGCGCCGTGTGCCCGTACGCGCTGTGCGTGTGGTCGAGCAGCTGCGCTACAAGCTCGGCGCGCTCGACTTCGACTCCGGCGTGCTCGCTCCGGCGCTCGCCGCGAGAAGCGCCGCGCTGGGCGATCGACGTGCGGCGCCGCCGCGCTTCCTGATCAGGGTCGACGAGTTTCCCCACTACCAGGCATGGGACGAGCCCGATCGCTTCGGCACCGCGGCGTTCGCGCGCTTTCACGAGATCATGGCCGGCGCCGGCGTGCCCTATCTGATCGCGGTGCTGGCGCGCGTCAGCCGTCAGCCGCTCTCGCCCGCCGCGCGCGGCTCGCGCCCGCTGTGCGACGACGAGCTCGCGATGCTGGCGCGCCTGGCGGGCGAGCGGGTGTCATTCGCGCTGCACGGGCGCGATCACCGCTCGCGCTTTGACTCGCCGCGGCGCCGCTCGGAGCTGTGCGGCCTGGACCCCGCGCGGACGGACGAGCTGCTGGCGGATGCGCTCGCGCAGCTCGCCGGACACGGCATCGATCCGCACGTGTTCGTGCCGCCGTACAACCGCTTCGACGCGCGCCAGCTGCCCGTGCTCGCGCGGCGCTTCGCGGTCGTCTGCGGCGGGCCCGAGTCGATCGGGACGATGGGCTTCCACAGCACCCCACAGTGGCGCGGCGAGTGCGTGTACCTGCCCTCCTACGCCCCCGTGTACGGACCCGCAGCAATGGTTCTGCCGGCCATCGAGCGTGCGATCGAGCAGGCGAGCGGGATGTGGGTGCCGGTGGTGCTGCACTGGGGCTGGGAGCAGCAGGCCGGCTGGAGCGCGCTGGAACGGTTGGCGCAGCGCATCGCTCCCCACGCCGCGCGCTGGCAGGACTTCCACGCCGCGATCGAGCGCAGCCGGGCACCCGCGCGATGAGCGCCGCCACGCTACAGCGGCTGCGCGAGCGCTTCCCGCGCGTGGCTGTCGTGCACGACTGGCTGACGGTCCCCGGCGGCTCCGAGCAGGTGCTGCTGGAGCTGCTGGAGATGTTCCCGCGGGCGGAGCTGTTCACCTCGGTCTATGACCCCGCGCCGTGGCCCGCGCAGATCACCGGGCGCACCGTCCACGCCTCGTTCCTGAACCGCATACCGGGCGCCGCGCGCCACTACCCGAAGCTGCTGGCGCTGATGAACCGGGCGTTTCGCTCCTTCGACCTCTCGCGCTTCGATCTCGTGCTCTCCAGCAGCCACGCGTGCGCCAAGAACGTGCGCACCCAGCCGCACACGCTGCACGTCTGCTACTGCCACACGCCGATGCGCTACGCGTGGGAGGAGGGGTTCCTCGAGGGCGAGCAGGTCGGGCGCGCGACGCGCCTGCTGTTGCCGCCGCTGCTCGCGCGCCTGCGCCGCCAGGATCTCGCCGGCGCTGGAGGCCCGGACGTGTTCGTCGCCAACTCGCGCCACGTGGCGGCGCGCATCGAGCGCTACTACGGGCGCTCGGCGCAGGTCGTCAATCCCCCCGTCGACGTCGAGCACTTCCTCGCGCTGGCGCGCCGTCCGCACGACTACTACCTCGCGTTCGGTCGCGTCGTCCCGTACAAGCGCGTCGACCTGGCGGTGGCGGCGTGCGCGAGCCTGGGGCGGGCGCTGAAGGTCGCTGGCGACGGCCGCGGCCTCGATGCCCTGCGCGCGCGTGCGGGCGCCCGCACGGAACTGCTCGGCAAGGTCTCCGAGGCGGAGCGCGACCGCCTGCTGGCCGGCGCGCGCGCGCTGCTGTTCGCGGGCGAGGAGGACTTCGGGATCGTGCCCGTCGAGGCGCAGGCCGCCGGCGTGCCGGTGATCGCATATGGCGTCGGCGGCGCGGGCGAGACCGTGCGCGACGGGCTCACCGGCGTGCTGTTCGCCGAGCAGACGGCCGCTTCGCTGGCGGCCGCGATCGAGCGTTTCGAGTGGCTCGAGCTGGACGAGCGCGACATGCGCGCGAACGCGCGCGGATTCGGGCGCGAGCGCTTTCGCGAGCAGATGGCCGCGGTGATCGAGCGCGCCTGCGCGGGCGAGTTCCACCGGTAGAGCATAATTCGGTCAGATAAAATCTAAACGGGCGTTGGCGCGTCTGCACCATTTCGTGCATGCCTCGAAATCTTCCGCAAACTGCTCGAAAGAAATCAGAGAATCTTTTTGCAAAATGCGGGGTTGGGCTATATCATCCGCCGCGCGTCAGACTGAGATTGTCGAGATATCGAGTGAGGTCGCGGGGTCGAGCCGCCATCAGGTTGTCGGGACCGGAAGTCGGCACCTTCGTACTGATCAACGGGGGCTGTAAGCTAGAGGCCACCAAGGAAGGCTCGGAGGCATACAGGGAATGATCACCACCGGAGGCATCCGGCAGCAGGTTCTTGCTCACGCGCACCGGCGCGAGCATCTTGTCGTCGCCGAGGCGGTCGCGCAGGAGCGCCAGCGCGTCGCCGCCGAGGTTCATGACCTGATCATGCAGGACCTCGCGTTCGCGCTCGCGACCTCGCGTACGCTCGCGGGCGACCCACGCGTGGCCTCGCAGGCGAGCGTGATCGTCGAGGCGGCCGAGCGCGCCCTCGCGGGCGCACGCGGCCTGATCGCGGGTCTGGTCGAGGGTCAGCGCGAACCGGTCGTCGACGCCGTCGAGGCGAGCGCGCGCAAGGCCGCCAGGAACGTGCCGCTGAGCTTCGACGCGAGCGGGGTGCCGGTGGGCGAGCAGCCCGACCCCCCCACGCTCGACACGCTCGTTCACATTGGCCGCGAGGCCGTCACCAACGCCGTCAAGCACGCTTCACCGGAAAGCCTGGAAGTCGTGCTCGAGCGCGCCGACGAATGGCAGCTGCTGATCCGCGACGACGGACGCGGCTTTAACGCGGGCGGCGAGCGCACGGGCTTCGGCCTGCCCAGCATGAGCCAGCAGGCGCTGGCGCTCGGCGGCTGGCTGCGCGTGAGCAGCACGCCGGGAGCGGGCACGACGGTACGAGCGAGCCTGCCGTGAGCGACGCGCCCGCCAACGGGCGCGCTAGGGACGCGCCCACGATCGTGATCGCCGATGACCATCCGGCGATACGGCTGGGAGTGCGCATGGCGCTGATGCGTGGAGGCTTCGAGGTGGTCGGCGAAGCGGCCGATTGCGACGGCGCCGTGAGCGCGGCCCTGCAACACCGGCCCGACGTCTGCCTGCTCGACGTGCGTATGCCCGGTGGCGGTATCGGGGCGGCGCGTCGGGTGGCCCAGGAGGCACCGTCGACGTCTGTCGTCATGTTGACCGTGTCCACCAGCACCGACGACGTGCTGGCGGCGTTGCGCGCCGGAGCGGTCGGCTACCTCCCCAAGGACACGCGGCCGGATCGCCTTCCGGCGGCGCTCTGCGGTGTGCTCAAGGGCGAGGCGGCGCTCCCGCGCACGCTCGTCGGGCACGTGCTGAACGAGTTTCGCGACTACACCGCCGCCGCCGCGGACCCGGTTCGCGTGGGCGAGATCGAGCTGACCTCGAGGGAGTCGGAGATCCTGAGGATGCTGCGCTCGGGCCTGACCACCAACGAAGTCAGCGAGATCCTCGGGCTCTCGCCGATCACCGTGCGCCGTCACATCTCCGCAGGCGTCGCCAAGCTCGGCGTCGCCGATCGCGGCGCCGCGATCCGCGCGATCGCGCCCGTCGCCGCCGCGTAGCGGCGGGGCCGACGCACCGCACGGCCGGCACCATCGGCGTGCCGCCAGCGCGCGGGAGCGCACCGAGCGCGCCGCCGGCGTCAGACCAGGCCCTTGCGGACCGCGTAGACGGCCGCCTGTACGCGGCTCTGCACGCCGAGCTTCTCAAAGATGTTGGTCACGTACTGCTTGACCGTGTGCCTGCTGATCGACAGCTCGCGACCGATCTCGGCGTTGTCGGCGCCTTCGGCGATCAGCCGGATCACGTCGAGCTCGCGCGCGGTCAGCGCCAGGCCGTTCTCGCGGCTCCGCTCGGCGTCGCGGACGCGCTCGGCGTTGCGGTTCTCGACGCGCACATGCGCCACGAGTGCCCTGGCGATCTCGCGTGAAAGCACCGCGTGGCCTTCAGCCGCGAGGCGGATTGCGCCGACGAGCTCGTCCGCGCGCGTGTCCTTGAGCAGATAGCAGGACGCTCCCGCCGCGAGCGCATCGAGCGCATCGGACTCGTCGGCCGACACGGTCAACACCACCACGCAGGCGTCAGGGCTCAACGCCGCCAGCTGGCGAATCGCGTCGATGCCCGAGGCGTTCGGCATTTTCAGATCGATCACGACCACGTCTGGCGCGAGCTCGCGCGCGAGCTTGACGGCGCGGGCGCCGTCGTTTGCCTCCCCAACCACCGAGATGCCCTCCGCGGCGAGCATCTCGCGCAAGCCCTCGCGGAAGAAATGGTGGTCGTCCGCAAGGACGACTCGCAGCTCGCTCTCAGAAGGCACAGAGGGAACATAAAGCAGTCGCAGGCGCCGGCGCCCACAGCGTGCCACGCGCGCGTCGTCGGTTTCTCCCCACCCCCGCGTCGTCCCTTTGGGCCGACGTCCAAGCCGAGCGTCCAAGCGCCTTGCGCCCAATCAAGCCCAGCCGTAAGCGCGTCGTTAGCGAGTACGTCAGCTCACTACCGGCGGGAGACTCTCGATGCACAAGCTGTCGCGCATCCTCATCGCAGCTCTGGTGCTGTCCTGTCTGCTCGCCAGCTCATCGGCGCTGGCGGCGCACGGCATGCGCAATGCAACGTCACGTGCAGCGCGACACTCAGGCCACCAAGGCAGGTTCCGGCGCCACGCCCGGCGCAAGCCCGGCACCGCCATCCATCCGCTCATCGCTCAGGGCACGGCGCTGTCCTCATCGCAGGTGCTCTTGGGCGACACGCGAGTCGAGTCCCAGTACGACTCGCTCGTGCCCGGCCAGGCGGAAGCCTTTCGTATACAGGCAACCGCCACCGGCGTGGCCGCCCTCGCTCAGGTTTACCTACGACCGGGCAACACGGCGAGCACGATCATCGCGGGCCTGTACAGCAACGCCGCCGGCCGTCCAGGCTCGCTGCTGAGCACGGGCTCGGCGACCGCGTTCACGGCGGGAGCGTGGACGGCCGTGCCGATCGCGCCGGTCGAACTCGTGGCCAACAGGGTCTACTGGCTGGCGATCCTCGGCAACGGCGGCCCGCTGCGCTACCTCGATCGCCGGGAAGGACCGTGCCCGAGCGAAACGAGCGCTCAGACCAATCTCCGCGGCCTGCCGGGCTCTTGGCGAGGAAGCACCCGCTATACCGACTGCCCGGCCTCGGCGTACGTGAGCTCCGCGCCGGCGCTGATGCCGGAACCGGCCGTCGGCCCTGAACTGCCACCACCTGAAGCGCCCGCCCCCTCCGAAGAACCGACCCCGCCCGCCAGACCCGTCAACATCACGCAGCCGGCGATCAGCGGCAGCGCGACCGAAGGCGGCGTGCTCGGCGCATCCAGCGGCACCTGGACCGGCAGCCCGACCTCCTACGCCTACCAGTGGCAGGACTGCACCGCGTCGGGCACGCGCTGCGCCAACGTGGCGGGCGCGACCGGCTCGAGCTACAGCCCAACGGCAGGCGACGTCGGGCACACGCTGCGCGTGCTGGTGAGCGCGAGCAACGCCGGGGGGGCCACGTCAGCGAGCTCCGAAGCGAGCGAAGTCGTCTCCGCGCAAGCCCCGGCAGCGCCGACCAACACAGCGCTGCCGGCCATCTCCGGGACGGCGCTCCTGGGAGAATCGCTGAGCGCCTCGACGGGGGCGTGGTCGGAAAGCCCGAGCTCCTACTCCTATCGCTGGCAGGAATGCAACGCGGTGGGCGGCGGGTGCACGAACATCGCCGGCGCCACCGCGTCGAGCCTCGCGCTGGTGGCGGGCGAGGTCGGTCATGCGCTGCGCGTCGTGGTCACGGCGACCAACGCGGGCGGGTCGACCCCGGCAACCTCGGCCGCGACGGCGGCGGTGCTGCCGCTGGCTCCCGTGAGCACGGCGCCGCCATCGATCAGCGGTCTGGCGGCCGAAGGCGAAACCCTGACCGCGGGCAACGGCAGCTGGACGGAAGGCCCCGCGTCCTTCGCCTACCAGTGGCAGGACTGCAACGCCACCGGTGACAGCTGCTCCGCCATCGCCGGCGCCAGCTCGGCGACATACAAGCCCGTCGGACACGACGTCGGGCACGCTCTGCGCGTGCTCGTGACGGCGACGAACGCGGGCGGATCGGGGACGGCGAGCTCGCCGGCCACGGCGGCTGTGCTGCCGCACGCGCCCACGAACACGGCGCCGCCGACCGTCACCGGGTCGCTGATCCAGGGAGAAACGCTGAGCGCGTCGACCGGCGCGTGGTCTGGCAGCCCGACCTCCTTCAGCTACCGCTGGCAACAGTGCAACTCCGTGGGAGGTGGATGCGCGAACATCAGCGGCGCTACGGCATCGACGTACAAGCTGGCGTCTGGCGATGTCGGTCACACACTGCGCGTGGTCGTGA
>Ga0116215_1000161_pt1 | contig 55244 bp, 47 predicted proteins | sample Sb_taG_7_FD_89698 | JGI IMG/M metagenome (GOLD analysis project Ga0116215, IMG submission 89698) | Peat soil microbial communities from Weissenstadt, Germany - Sb_50d_2_FS metaG | ecosystem: Environmental > Terrestrial > Soil > Wetlands > Peat | place: Germany: Weissenstadt | collected 2010-09-21
ACACATTGGCGATCTCCAAGCAGCCAACATGAACAACACCGAGCAGCGGAAGGTCGCGGATGCAGTGGCCGGTGCCGCGCATTAGGCTTGCGCAGTCATGAGAAATCGGGAGGCATAGTGATGTTCAAAAACGTGCTTGTGGGGGTGGACGGCAGGGCCAATGGCCGCGACGCGATTGCGCTTGCCTCTCAACTTGTGGACCCCGGCGGGCAGTTGACGCTTGCCCACGTGCACCGCGACGAACCGACGGGGCGCGAGGACTCCCACAAGCTGCTGGAAGAGGAGCGCGCTCGGGCCGGCGTGGAGGCTGAGCTCATCAGCGTCGTCTCGCGTAGCCCAGGCAGTGGCCTTCACCAGCAGGCTCAGGAGCTGGACGCAGATCTGCTCGTGGTCGGCTCCTGCAGCCACGGAGTCCTCGGACGCGTGCTGCTGGGCGACGACTCGCGCGCCGCCTTGGACGGCGCTCCGTGCACGGTTGCGATCGCGGCCCAGGGCTATGCCGAGCATCTCCAGCCGAGCGCCCAATAGGCGACGGATCGCGGCCACCCGCCGCGTGTCGGACGTATGCTGAGGCGAGGTCGACGCGCCCGATAGATGCGGATGCGCGCGGCGGACGCAACCAGGAGCCTGAACCGGCGATGACGCACGCCCTCCCACATCGCTCTGGACCTCGCCAACCTGGCCCAACACGGAAGGTGGTCGCTGCCATCGCCGATGACTCGGCGGCGAGCACCGTGCTCTCGCTCGCCGGCGCGATCGCGACCCTGTACCGTGCGGCGGTGGAAGCGGTGCACGTGGGTGAGGCGCACGCGCGACTCGCCGCGACCGCGCAGAGTGCCGGCGTTTGCCTGAGGACCGTCCCAGGCCGACCGGTCGAGGTGCTCACACACGTGGCTGGGGCTGAGGACGTGGTCGCGGTGGCGATCGGGGCGGGCGGCAGCGCAAGCCACGACGACCCGGCCGGCGGCACGGTCATGGCCCTGCTCCCCTCGCTCGAGAAGCCGGTCGTCGTCGTGCCCGCGAACGCACGGGTCGCGCATGCGATTGAGAGCATGCTCGTGCCGCTGGACGGAACCGCGGCGAGTGCGACGGCGCTGCACGAGATCGTTACGCTGGCCGCGGACGCTGAGATCAAGATCGTGGTGGCGCACGTGCACCAGGAGCGCTCGCTGCCGGCGTTCAGCGACCACCTGGCCCACGAGGTGCGCGCGTGGAGCGAGGAGTTCCTCGCGCGCTACTGTCCTTCGGCAATCGAGGTCACGCTCGAGTCGCGTGTCGGCGAGCCGCACGAGCATCTGCTGGACATCCTGCGCCGAAGCGGCTGCGATCTCGTCGCGCTCGGCTGGAGCCAAGACCTCGCTCGCGGGCGCGCGGCGGTCGTCCGCCGCATGCTCGCCGAATCACCAGTGCCTGTGCTGCTGACGCCTGCGAGCAGCGATTCCGTCACCGTGTCTCGTGCTCAACCGCCGGCAAGGACCTTCAACGGCGTCATGCGCGTCACTCTCCAGGCGGGATAGATGCCGCCGAGCACACCGATCGCAACACCCACCAGCAGCCCGCGTCCTAGCCCCCAGGCGGTGACCGACGGCGACACGTACGCGCTCACGCCGAGCGCGTGCACGAGCAGCCCGCCCCCGATGACGCCGAACAGCAGGCCGGCCGCAGCTCCGAGCAGGCTGACCGCGACCCCTTCGCCGAGGATCAGGGACGCGACCCGGACGGGCGACCAGCCGACGGTGCTCAATAGACCGATCTCACCTTGGCGTTCGATGATCGACATGGCCATCGTATTGGCGACACTGATCGCCCCGACGATCAGTGCGATCACCACGATCACGAGGATCGCCTTGGAGATCAACGTGCCGTTGGCGCCCGCCCGCAGCGCCTGCTGAGGGTCGGTGATCACCTGCGTGCCGGGGTAGGTGCGTTCGATGCTGCGGGCGGCGGCGGCCGCTAGCGCGCCGGGCGCGAGCTGAATCTCCACGCTGGTCTCCTCGCCGGGGCGAGCGGCCAGCTGCTGGGCCTGCGCGAGGGCCAGGACGGCGCCCGAGTCCTCGAACAGGATGCCCGAGTGATAGACCCCGGCGATGCGATAGCCGTGGCCTTTGACGGTCAGGAGATCGCCGCGATTCAAATGCAGCTGCGACGCGAGACGGTCGCCGATCAGGATCGCTCGCGATCCGGGCTGTGGGCGCCGGCCGCTGAGGAGCACGAGGCTGTGCGTGAAGAAGCCCGCGGGCTCTGCTCCGAAGACGATCGCGGCAGGGTCCGACTTCACTCCTTCGACGAGCAACAGCAAGGGCGTCGCCCGCACAACGTCTGGGCTTGCCTGCAGACGCCGCACCATCGATTCCGGGAGCACAGAGGTTGTGGGGTCCGATACCCCTGCCTGAAAGACGCCGAGGTCAGAGCCGCCGAGATGGACGAGGCCGGCGGCCGTCTGCTGGAGCCCCTGGGTGAACGAGAGCAGGGCGACGATCGTGGCGACCCCGACGGCGATGCCCGATGCGGTGAACACGGTTCGAGCAGAGCGCCGCAGCAGATTCGTGGTGATGATCGCGAACATTGCCGATCTCTCCTCTAGCGCTTGAACGCCGCCGCGGTTGGCGAGTCGATCCTGCCGTCGGCGAGCGTGATCGTGCGGTCGGCTCGAGCGCCGACCGCGCTGTCGTAGCTGATGACCATCAGCGTCATGCCGAGGCGGTCGCGCAGCTGGAAGATCATGTCGAGCACCCTTTCCGAGGTGTGTGAGTCGAGCGCACCGGTCGGCTCGTCCGCGAGCAGCAGGCGCGGCTCGTTCGCGAGGGCGCGCGCCACCGCTACGCGTTGGCTCTCGCCGCCGGAGAGCTCAGACGGGAGGTGCTCAGCGCGGTCGGCGAGCCCAACCTCCTCCAGCAGCGACAGCGCGCGCCTGCGGCGGGCGCGATGGTGCATGCCCGCCCCGATAAGGGGGACTTCGACGTTCGCGCGCGCTGAGAGCGCTCCGAGCAGCAGGTGGCGCTGAAAGACGAAGCCAACGAGCTCGCGGCGGGCACGAGCGGGACGCGGCTGCTTCCAGATCTCTTGGCCGTCGATCAGGACCCGGCCGGCGTCTGGCTGCTCCAGGCCGCCGATCAACGCCAGCAGCGTGCTCTTGCCTGAGCCCGAGCGGCCGGTGATCGCGACAGCCTCGCCTGGCTCCACGAGCAGCGAGACATCGACCAGCGAGCTGATGCGCCCGAAGCTCTTGCTCACGCCGTCGACGAGCACCCCGGCGCCGACCTGGGTGCTCACCTGCTGACCTGCACCGGGTAGTCGAGATCGATCGTCACCCCTCCCGAGGCGATCACCGCACGAAAGGTGAGCGGATAGCCGACGGCGGTTGCCGGCCATTTGAACACGTCCGAGAAGTGCCCTTTGAAGTTGTAGTGGGAGCGGTGGGCCACCACCTGACCGCCGAACAGATACTCATAGCTGACGCTCGCTTTGACCGCGTGAGCTGCGCGGGTGACCGTGAACTCGATCGGCCAGGGCGCTTGCACTATTGGGCGGTGCGTGTCCGCGTGCAGCGTCGCGGTCACACCACGCGAGGACCGGCTGACCGTGTGCGCCGTCGTGCCCGTCGCCGAGGACGCGCCCGGCCGTGTGGTGGTGCTCGAGGTCACGTGGGGATTCGTCACCGAGGTTGCCTTGGAAGTGGTCTTGGGGGAGCCTCCACAACCACTCAAGGCCAACAGTGCAGCCAGGGACACGACAGCCAGGCAGTGGACCGCGTGCGGGCTGGGATGCATCGCGTCAACCACCGCAAAGCTTGACGGTCTCGAGCTGATCACTGAGACGGCTCCTTCCTCGGGCGGCGGTCGATCGCACTTCGAGCTCAGGCTGCGCGAGCACGCAACGCGGCCGCGTCCGTCACGACCAGCCTGCGCCGCTCGGTCTGGATCCAGCCCAGCTCGCGAAAGGCCTGCAGCGCCTGTGCCACCCCGGCGCGCGAGGCGCCGGTCCAGCTGGCGAGCTCTTCCTGGGAGATCGGCGAGTCTACGGCGATCCCGTCGGCACACGGCTCGCCGTAGCGCTCGGCGAGCTCGATGATCCGCGCGGCCAGACGCCCCATCGTGTCCGAGGCAGCGAACTGGAGCCGCTTGACGGTCGCCTCCCGAAACCGCCTGGCGACGATTTCAAGCAGCACGACCGCCACACGGGGCGTGGTCTCGAGGTGAGACCTGAACACCCGACCGGACATGACGAGCGCCTCGGCGGGCTCGAGTGCGGACACGGTGGCGGCTCGCGGCCGACCGTCGATGAAGGCGAGCTCTCCCAGCACGTCGCCGGGGTCGCGGATGCTCAGCAGCAGGTCCCTGCGATCGTGGCTGAGGGCGGTCACCTTCACGCGACCGGCGAGCAGCAGCATCACCCGTTCATCGGGCTCGCGCTCGAACATCAGCACCGCCCCGCGGGGGAACGTCCGTCGTGCTCCGAGCTTGTGAAGCGCCTCTCGCTCGCCCTCGGCGAGCAGCGCGAAAAAGGTACCGGGGACCAGGTCGGTCATGGCATGGGGTGACATCTCGTGGGTCGTGCTCGCGGCGCTCCGGCAGGGGCCCTCGGGTCGGGCCGCCGCGGTCAGCCGGCATGGCGGCTGTCCACCATACCTAGTGTCGTGACACTCGCCCTTCAGGCGAGCACGAGCTCGCGCGAGCGCTCTGCCAGATGCTTGACGCCGAGCTCCTCAAAGAGCGTGGCTGCGCGGCTGAGCGCCTCGTCGCCCGCCTGTGGGTCGCTCTCGTGCAGGCGGCGACCGATCCAAGCAAGGCAGCGAGCGGCATCGAGCGGGCGCTCCAGGCTCTCCCAGGCCGCCTGCGCGCGACGCAGCGCCTCGACCCCCTCGGCCGGCTCGGCCACGATCCCGTGCGCCTCGAGGACCACCGCCTCGTTGACTGGATCGCGACACTGCGCCGCCAGCGCGAGCGCCTGCTGCTCCGCGCGCCGGGCGGCCTCCGGTCTGCCGGCGAGCGTGCACACGAGCGCCACGCCGGCGTGGGTCTGCAACGCCTGCGGAACGAGGCCGGCCTGATCGCAGAGTGCGAGCGTTTGCTCCAGGACGCGTTCCGCGCCGCGCAGGTCGCCACGATCGCGCAACGTGACGGCGAGGCCGCTGAGCGCGCAGCAGGACACCTCCGACCAGCCAACTTGCTTGGCCACGTCGTGCGCGCGGGTGAACAGTTGCTCGGAGGCATCCAGGTCGCCCTCGCGCCAGCGGAGCATGCCGCGGATCGTGTTCGACAGGCACAGCTTGGCCATCAAGCCCTCGCCTTCCGCGAGAGCCTCGCTGATGTCGCTCGCGCGCGCGACCTCCTCCCAGTCGCAGCGGTGGAAGGCGAGCTGGGCCAACGCCCAGCGCAGCTCGATTTGCGCCGGCACATCGCCGATCCGCTCCGCCACCTCGAGCGCCTCCAGGTAGCGTGCCTGCGCGCCCCGGTAGTCGCCCTCGCAATGCTCCAGGTCGTAGCCGAGCGCCAGCAGCGCGAGCACCGTCTCGCCCGCATCCCAGCCGCGTGCCAACTCGACCGCGCGCTCGAGGCTCTCGCGGGCCTTGGCCGCATCGCCGGCGCGACCGAGCACGCGGCCGAGGATGCCGTGCGCGCGGATCGCCGCACGGGGCTCGCCCAGGTCCCCGGCGACCTGCAGGGCCCGCTCGGAGGCGTAGCTGGCGAGCATGTTGGCGCCGATCCGCATGTACAGGGAGGCTGCCTCGCCGTAGAGTCCGACGAGCTCTGGCGAGGCTGGCTGATCGCCGATCAGCCTGATCCCACGCTGCAGCTGCTTGATCGCAGACTCGGGATCGCCCGCGTGGGTTAGGGCGGCGGCGATCTTGCGGTGCAGCGTGGCGCGGCGCGGGGCATCGTCAAGCGCCCGCTGGTGGGCCAGACAGCGCTGCCATGCCTCCATGGCAACCTGCACACGTCCGAGGCGCAACGCCACGTCGCCGCTCTTCTCGGTGATCCGCAAGCCCGCGGCATCCTCCGCTGCGGCGAACGCGCCAGCCACCTGGTATCGCGCGAGCGCCTCGCCGTTGGAGAACAGGGCAGCCGCCGCGTCCCCGGCCGCCTCGCCGTGCTCGAGCGCCCTGCGGCGCAGCCCGTCGAGTTCCGCCGACGGCATGCGAACCTCGCCGCCAAGCGTCGCCGCCCGCGCGAAGTGCTCGGCCATCAGGGCGACCGTCAGCTCGCCGCGATCGGGCGCTCGCCGTTCGACGAAGGCGCCGACCTGAGCGTGCTTGCGCGCCCGAACGGCCTTGGGCAGCATCTCGTAGGCGACGTCACGGATGAGCGCGTGCTTGAACACGAACTCGCGCTCGTTGGGCTCGTCGTGGTCACGGCAAAGCACGATCAACTCCTGCTCGCGCAGGCTCGCGATCGCACCTGCGAGCTCGGCGCCCGATACCGAGCTGACGGCCTCCAGCGCGTCCGCGGAGAAGGAACGACCGGCTACGGAGGCGTGGCAGAGCAGCTGGCGCTCGACGGGCTCCAGCGAGTCCAGCCGCGCGGCGAGGAGGCCCTGCACCGTCTCGGGCAGCTCCGCGGAGGCGTCGGCGCCCTCCTCGGCGATCCGCTGCACCAGCGCCTCGGCGAACAGCGGGTTTCCGCCCGAGCGCTCGATCAGCGCGTCGGAGATCTGAAGCGCCGTGGCAGCGCGCTGGGCGACCGCTTCCATCAGCCGCCGCGTGTCCCGCTCGTCGAGGCCTTCGAGCCTAACGCCGCTGGTGGCGCGGCTGACGACGCCCCAGTTGGAGCTGCGCTCGAGCAGGTCCTCGCGGCTGAGACAGACCTGCATGACCGGCGCGTGCAGCCACTGCGCCAGGTACTCGATCAGCTCGAGCGTCCCTTCGTCTGCCCAGTGGAGGTCCTCCCACACGATCACGAGCACGCGATCCCGCGCGAGCTCCTCGAAGGTTGCGCGCACCGCACCGAAGAAGCTCTCGCGCGCGCTGAGCTGGTCCTCTTCGGATAGCTCGCTCGTGTCCTCGGACCCGGCGTCGCCAAACAGACGGGCGAGCGGCGCCAGTCGATGTCGCAAGCGCCGTGAATCCTCATCGGGCCCGGCCGCGCCCAGCCTGCCGAGCAGCTTCTGGAAGGCCTGCGCGCCGTCGTCGGCGGAGGTGATCGCGCACTCGACTCGAAGCATCTCCGACAGGGGCCAGTAGACGGCTCCGGAGCCGAACCCCAGACAGCGGCCACGGCAGACGTGGCTGCGCGGCACGCGGCGCTTGCACCTGAGCTCGAACTCCGCCACCAGGCGGCTCTTGCCGACACCGGCCTCGCCGAGCACCGTGACCAGGTGCGCGCTGCGATCGCTGCCGACGCGCTCGAACATTCTCAGCAGCTGAGCGAGCTCGGCGCCCCGGCCGACGAGTTTGGTTTGCGCCCGCTCCTGCGTGCGCAGGCGGCCCGGCTGGTGGAGCTCCACGACCTCCCACGCGGTCACCGGCTCGGCCTTGCCCTTGAGCGCGAGCGGCCCGATCTCCCTGTATACGCCCGCGCCGTTGACCGCGCGCCGCGTGCGCTCGCCGATCAGAATCCCTCCCACCCCGGCGGCGCCCTGCAGCCGCGCGGCGATGTTGACCGCGTCGCCCACCACGGTGTATTCATCCCCGATCCGCCCGGCGAGCACCTCGCCGGTGTTGATCCCGACGCGCAGTGCAAGCTCGAGCTCGAACGCGCGCGCGATCCCGACGTTCAACTCCACCATCGCCGCCTGCATCCCGCAGGCGGCACGCACGGCGCGCTCCGCATCGTCCTCGTGCGCGACCGGCGCACCGAACACGGCCATCACATTATCGCCGATGTACTGGTCGACATAGCCTCCATACAGCTCCACCTCGCTCGCGAGCCGCGTCAGGCAGCGATCGGTCAGCCCCTTCACGGTCTCGTGATCGAGCCTCTCGGCGACCGCTGTGTAACCGACGAGATCGGCGAACAGCACGGTGACCATGCGCCGCTCCTCATACAGCGACAGCGCGCCGTGCGGGGCCGTGCCACCACCGTCGAGCAGCGACCCGCAGCTCACACAAAAGCGCGCCCGCGGTTGCGTCTCCACCCCGCAGGAGGAACAGGTGCGTACCAGCGATAGTCCGCACGCCATGCAGAAGCGCGCGTCCGCCACATTGGCCGCGCCGCAGCGCGAGCAGTGCCGTGCTGAGGGCATTCCCACATCATTGCGCCGCGCGAGTGGAGTGTAAAGCCGCGGTTGGGACGGTTCGAAGGGTCGGGCAGGCATCAGCTGCTCGCGGACGCGACGATCACGCCGGGCTCGGCGACCATGTCCATGTTCAGCTCGAACGTGAGCCTGGTGCTTTGCGTACTCACGCCTGTTTCCGCGGTGACTGGATGGCTGTCCCAGTCGTTGACCGTCACCTGCCACTCCTCCAACGACGGCCGCCAAGATGCGCTCGTCACGTGGATCGGCGCCTCGACGACGGCCTGGTAGCAAGCCCGGCCCGGTGCCGCCGCGTCGCGAAACTGCTTGAGGAACACCTGGCGGGCTTCCTTTTTCACCAGCGCCCTGATCACGTCGTCGAGCACAGCGACATCCGGCACAACGTCCCAGCTCTTCGCCGCGGAGCTTTGAAAGTAGTCGACGATCTGCTCGGGCGTGTGCCAGGCCCCCCGGCGCGCCCGCTTGCTCGCCTTCGCGCCAGCTGCGCTCCCCGCTGTGGCTCCGTTGCGGGCGATCTCGAACAACACCTTCCAGCCGGCCTCGTCGTCGCTGGAGAAGTCGCCGCCGAAGACCTTGACAGTCAACGGATCGCCGACGCCGGCCTCGGGGTCGAACACGCCGAGCGACTTCGGATAGCCGTAGACCTCGCGCCCTCCCGCATATGACATGGCGTTGTTCACCACGATGAACGGGACCGACATGCACAGCCGCTCGGGAATAAACAGTCCTCCGACGCTCCGCCCCGCGGTGAGCGGTATCCATAGCGAGACCTGCGCCTCCTCGATGTAGCCCCAGCCTTCGAAGCCCTGCGCCTGAGAGGAGATCCGCCCGAAGGAGCCGGTGAGCATCAGCACGTACGGGCCGAGCAGCGGCCGGTACTCGACGGCCCCGGCCGCCGGATCGTTGAGCGTCCGCTGGCAGAGGTCTGCGATGCGCGCGGGATCGCCTTTGAGCACGAGTCCTTGAAAGCGACCTTCGGTGGAGGCGAACGGGGGCGGCGTGGTCGCGCGGCCGCCAAACTCGACGTAGCGTGGCGGGCTGGCCTGCCGGGACCGGGGGGCCGTCGTTGCGCCAAAGCCAAGCAGCTTTCTCAGGCACGAGCCCCGTGAGACGTGTCGGTCCGTCAGCCACGTGCGGCTCTCGCCGATCAGCGGTTTCGCGTCATTCGTGAGCGCCCGCGCCGCCTGCAGGCCCGAGAGCACCGCCGACTCCACGCACCCCCCGTCGATGCCGTTGCGCGTCCAGTCACCTGCCAGCACGAGGTTCTCGATGCCGGACGCGTCCGCGGCGAGCCGGTGCTTGACAGAGCCGGCTGGGGTCAGCACATACCGTTCGCTGGGCGCGGTGTTGGCCCGCCAGTATTGCGCGCCAAGGCGCGCGGGACCCGTGCGAGAGCGCCCTGGATCGGCGAGCAGGGACCAGTCGATCGCACCGACCCTGCCGACGCCGTTCGGCCAGATCGGTCCGATCTGCTTGGCCAGGAAGGCGATTGCGTTCTCTTTCACGCGTTCGGTGGCCGCGGTCGCGTCCTCGCCGGCGCGGTCGTCGAGGACGCCGCAGAAGTAGGCGAGCCCCTGCACGCCGTCGCGCGGCCTCCATGCCTCACGCCCGAGCAGGTGCGTCATGTCACACCACGTGTCAAGCGGCTCCACGTAGCAGCCCGCGACGGCGTCCTGGCTGTCAGGCCAGCCGAGCTGTTCGGGTGTCTTGGCGAGCCACAGCTGGAAGGCCTGGGTCCGCACCGTGACGGCGTGCTCGAGCATGGTCGCGAATGGCGCGTGCCGCTCAGCGATTTCACCGCATATCTGCGGCAACGCACCGACGGGGATGCCGAGCACGACCGAGTCGAAGTCCTCACCGCGCACGAGCGTCTGCGTGTCGCGCCCGAGCGGGTTGACCTCGCGCTCGAAGTCGACGCCTCGAGCCTTCAGCTGCTGGCCGTCGCGCAGCTGCTTCCAGTCGGGCTGGCTGGGCCAGCACTCCAGTCCGTTGACCATCAGCAGCGGGTCATAGCTCGCACCCTGGAGCTCGACCTGCTCCACTACGGAGATCTCATCGACGTGCGACCCGTCCATGGACAGGCGCACGTCGGTGACGGTGTGAAAGAACTCGAAGCGCACGCCACGCGCCTTGAGCACCTGGTAGAAGGGCGTGAACACGGTGTCACCCATCCCGGCCTGCATCTTGTACATCAGGGACCCGCGATAGGTGAACGCGAGTCGTAAGAGGTCGCTCATCGCCGTGCCGGCGGCGACGTTCGCCTTCTCGATCGCACCTTCCGGGTACCCGAAGGCGACGTCGTAGATCGCGCGCAGCAGTGGCGAGCGGGTCGCTGGGGTGGCACCGACGGTCACCTCCATCGCGCCGTGCCGGCTCAGCCATTCGCACAGCTCGTACTCGTTGATCGCCTCCCAGCCCTTTTCCAGGACACCGTCCTCGACGATGCCGGCGGTCGCGCAGGCGAGCGTGTCAAAGAACGTGAAGAAGAACCTGAGCCGCGCATCGTCGGCGACGCGCTCGCGGACGACGTTCTCCCACAACCAATCGCGAAATCGCCGCAGCAACCTCGCCAGCAGCTGCTCCGCAGAGCACAGCCCTGGCAGGCCGAGCGTCGGGTGCGCCGGCAGCGGCGGCCTGGGGATCAGGCGTGTCTCGAGCAGGCTGCGCGCATGCGCCAGCTGGCGGGCCGCCAGCAGCAGGTTCTCCCCGCCTGCCACAGCGCTGACGCCGACGCCCATGCCGACGGCGCCGACGGCGTTGCGAAACCATCCAGGGCTCAGGCGTGCCTGCGGGGCGAGCCCGTCGAAAGCGTCGGGCATGTCCTGGCGCAGCTGCTCGAAGTGCAGCACCGCCCAGTGACACGCCTGCTTGGCGACCTCCCAGAAGTGGGGGAGCTCGGCCTGGCGCCCGGGGACCAGGCTGTTCGTCGGGGCGGTGAGCGCGAGTCGCTCCCAGCCGCTGCCCTGACGGTCGTAGAGGATCACCCGATTGCAGCCCTTGAAGGCATCCTCGAAGGTGGCGAGCGGATGACCGGCCGGTCGGTCGAGCTCCTCGTAGGCTTCGCGCATGACGCGGAAGGCGTTCTCGTAGAAGCCGAACCACACGTGCAGCCCGTGCTCCTCGATGCGTTTGCCCTTGTCGGCTTCGAGATTGCGCCCGCTCGCGCACTTGCCTCCCAGACGCCAACCGGGCTGGTAGACGGTGACCTCGAAGCGATCGCCGAGCTCGGGCGCGGTCAGCGCGAAGGCGGCCGTGATCGCCGCCGGTCCGCCGCCGAGGACAGCGACCTTGGAGCGCTTGAGCCCGGCCTGCACTACCCGCGCCCCCGGCGCTCTCGCCGACGCGCGCAGTGCAGGCAGTGCAATACTGGGCTGCTATGGATGGGGGGCATATCGATACGGTCGTGCAGGCCTGCGCGGCCTGGTGTCAAGGTGACATCTCGGTCTACCGCGAAATGTACGCGCCGGACGTGGTGGCGTCGGGCGGGCGTCTGTGGCCGGAGCGAGAGGGATCGGTCGCGGGCGCGGACGCGGTGATGGCCAACTTCGACCTGCTGCTCGCGGCATTCGAGCGCAGCGAGCTGATCCCGGAGAGCTTCGTGGAGGAGGGCGACAGCCTCGTCGTGCGGCTGCTCTGGCGCGGTGTCCTGCGGGCGAGCGCCACTCGCGTCGAGCAGCGGCTCTTCTGCGCCTACCGATTCAGGGAGGGCCTGATCGTCTACCAGGTGTGGTTTCCCGAGCTCGCTGAGGCACTTGACGCGGTGGAGCTGCCCGCCTGCGCCGCCGAGTCGCTGCGCCCGCTCCAGGCGAGCTCGCCCCTCGCGGGCGCGGCGCCGCCCGCCGCGCCCGCGAGTTGAGCGCCCCCCGGGTTCGGAGCACCCCCGGAACGCTCCGACCCTGTTCGTGCGCACCCCGACCGCGTCCGTGCACGCCGTGACCGCGTCCGTGCCCGTCCCGTGGCGGGGTGCGCCCGCTTGCTCGCCCATCGGGCGGAAGGCTTTCAGGTCCGGGTAGCGCCGCCCACCTGGTTTTGGACACGGCGGCGTCCAGGTCTGGACATCAGGTCAGGTTTGAGAGCCGCGCACCGTCCGGCGCGAATCAGGTGAGCTGCACGCAGAAGCCGCAGGTGCCGTTTGGCTGTCCACGACTTGTCAACGGCCGCGCAGCGGCTCAGACGGGCGGCCGTCCGCCATCTGCCAGCCGCTGCAGTTCGAGGTCGTACTGCTGGCGCTCGTTCTGCTCGTTGGTGCGCGCGGCGCGGATGTCTGTCTCGAGTGGTGCTTGACGAGCCTCGAATGGCGCTTGGCGAGACGGTGCCTGGAATGGCGCCTGGGAGGACGGGTATGCGCTCTCGGGAGTGGCAGCGCGAGCGCGCATGAGCAGCGATCCGGCCGATTCCATCACTCGATAGGTGCCGGCGAGCAGGTCGGTGACGGCGTCGTCGATGTCCTGGGCGAGCATGTTCACGTCGGGGAGCGCCTGGCGGTCTGCGTAGACGCCGAAGCATGCTTGATCGTGAACGGTGACCATGCCGACGGAGACCGCGTGGTGATCGGCGAGTGGCACCATCGGGTAGACGGCCTGCAGGTGACAGCCGAGCATGTACATGGGGGCGGTGGGCCCGGGGATGTTGGAGACCACTAGATTGAACGCGCGTGGACTTGAGAACAGTCGCGAGAGCGCCTGCTGCACGGTCACGGGCGTCCTGGAGGCGGCCTTGAGCACGAGGTCGGAGCCTTGGGGCTCTCCTTCGCGCTTGCACCTGCTCATGCTGGCGTGAACCTGGTAGAGACGGCCGAGCGGGTCTGGATCATCGCAGGGCAGGTCGGCGAACACGAAGGAGATGTGATTGCCGAGGACATCGCCCTCGCTGCGCACGTTCACTGGGACCATCACCTTCAGCGTGATCGGCTGCTCGCCGCGACGCAGCAGGTAGGTGCGGATGCCGCCGGCGACGGCGGCGAGGATCACGTCGTTGACGGTCGTGCCGTAGGCGCGCTTGATCGTCCGCAGGTCCTCGAGCGGACGCTGCACCCAGGCGAGGCGGCGCAAGGGCGAGAGCTGCCCGTTGAGCACGCTCGTGGGTGCGGCGCGCAGCAGCTGGTTCAGCGCACGGGTGGCCCGCGCGACGCCGGCGGCGGTCTGTCGCGCGGCGGGACCGGGCGCGCTGGCGGCCCGCAGCGGCCACTGCAGCAGGTCGAGCTGCTGGGAGACCAGGTCGCGCAGCCCGCGCGCGAGCACCCGCTCGCTGCCGGGCTCAGGTTCGGCGCGCCAGCTCTCGGGCTCGCAGGCGACCGGCTCGGGCGTGGGGTCGAGCAGCAGGTAGGCGAGCTCGAGCGCGGCGAGACCGTCGACCATGCAGTGGTGCGTCTTGCCGACGATCGCAAAGCGCCGCTCCGCTGGGTTCTCGCAGATCCACATCTCCCACAGTGGGCGGTCGCGACGCAGCGGGATCGACATCACCTCGTCGACGAGCTGCTCGAGCGAGCCGGGCGCCCAGTAGATGTGACGGTCGACCGAGAAGGCGGGGTCGTCGATCCACTCGGGGGAGTGCAGACTGAGCGGCACGGACGCGAGCTTCTGGCGGTAGCGCGGCGCGCGCGAGATACGCAGCTCGATGTGATCGCGCAGCTCCTTGAAGCTCGGCAGGCGGCCGTCCTGTGACGCGGAGAACATCGCGACCCAGCCCACGTGCATGTGCGCGGTGGGCGTCTCCACCGCGAGGAACGAGGCGTCGAGCGCGGACAGCCGCGGAATCGTCATTCCGCCATCACCGGCCGAGCTGCACCGTCTGGGACCAGGCGAGGGCGAGGGGCCTGCGCCGTTGGGCGGCTGGGCGGCGGCGTCTTGCGACCGGCGACCCGCGCGCGCGGTATCCGCCTGCGACCCCATTCGGCGGTGAGCGCGAACTGGATCAGGCGCTCGAAATAGGTGTGAAGCGGCGCGCTTTCGATTCCCGCGCCGCGTAGCGCGACGCGCGAGCGGCGATCGTCGAATGTAACCCTGGCGGCGAAGTATGGGAAGTACAGCTCGCTGCGCACCAGCGCACGGCGGCTGCGCTCATCGGCGGCGGCACGAACGAGCAGCGGGTGCACGAAGCGCCGGTACAGCGCCGGCTCGATCAGGCGCGGCATGGGGCGTTTGAAGAACGCGGTCGCGAGCTCGACCAGCTCGCCGACGGTGCTCGCGTTTGCGCCGGCGGTCAGATGGAAGGTCGCCCCCTCGGCCTCCGGAGATTGACTCAGCGCGAACATCGCATCGGCAACGTAGTCGACGGGTACGACGTCAACGGGTGCGTCGCGCCGTGCGGGCAGCGCGGCGTAGGCGCCGCGCGCGAACGCGCGCAACGGCCAGTAGAGGACGTTGAACGACGCTGTCCAGCCGGTGTCGCGCTCGCCGACGATGATGCTCGGGCGAAAGACGGTGATCGGCAACTGCCCGTGCGAGCGGGCGATCAGGCACTCGGCCTCGAGCTTGGACTGCTCGTAGGTGTTGCGAAAGCGCTGTCCCACGTCGAGGTCGTCCTCGCTGAAGCAGCCGACGTGCTCGCCGGCGACGAACGCGGTGGAGATGTAGGACATCCGCCGCAGCGCGCCCCGCGCGTGGCAGCGCTCGGCGAACTCGAGCATGCGCCGGGCGCCGTCCACGTTGATCGCGCGCGCAGCCTGGCGCTCGAGCTCGAAGGACACTGACGCGGCGCTGTGCACGATCTCGCTGACTTCCTCTGTCAGTTGATTGAGCCCACCCGCTATACCGAGGCCGGCGCGCGTGACATCGCCACGGACCGCGACCACCCTGTTCGCATATGGGTGGCCGGGGCCGAACAGGTCGAGCAGCGTGCGGTGCATGCGCGCCTGCACCTCGGCATCGTCGACGCCGCGCACGAGCGCGTACACACGGCGATCGGTGCGCTCCAGATAGCGCGTCAGCAGCTCCATGCCGACGAACCCGGTCGCACCGGTCATAAACACCGCATCGGTTGTGCTCTCCACAGTCCTCTCCGACCTTGACACCCAGCCCGAAAGCATGAACCACGAGCCGGCGTCAGCATGTCGGGCGTCCGCACGCAGTGCGTCTCGATATCTCGCAAGCTCCGTGGAAATCGCACGGGACGATGGAACCCCCGCGGGCGCGGAGCTGCGCGGCGAGCCGCGACCGGTGCGCCTTGGTGGTGGCCAGCTCGACCGACCTGCTCTAGCCTGGAGCCGTGGCGATCCTCGCGTCGATACCGAGCCCGTCGAGCAACGGGTTTCACCTGGGGCCGCTGTTCGTGCACTTCTACGGCCTGATGTACGTGGTGGGGATCACGGCGTCGATCGTGATCGCGCGCAGGCTGTGGCGCGCACAGGGCGGCGACCCGGAGCTGGTGTACACGGTGGCGATGTGGGGCGTGCCGGCGGGGATCCTGGGCGGGCGCCTGTACCACGACATCACCAGCTGGAATGAAGTGCCGCATAACTGGTGGGGTTGGCTTGCGGTCTGGCAGGGCGGCCTTGGCATCTGGGGTGGGATCGTGGGCGGCGTGGCGGGCGGCGTGATCCCGCTGCGCCGCGCGGGCGTGAGCATCACGCGCTTCTTGGACACGGCGGCGCCGGGCATCCTGGCGGCGCAGGCGATCGGGCGTGTGGGCAACTACTTCAACCAGGAGCTGTTCGGCGGCCCGACGAACCTGCCGTGGGCGCTTCAGATCAGCCCGGAACACCGCCCGGCGGGCTATGCGGCGTATGCGACCTTCCAGCCGACTTTCCTGTACGAGCTGATGTGGGACCTGGCGCTGGCGGGCGCGCTGGTGTGGGTGATCCGCCACCGCAAGGTCCTCGCGCCGGGGATCTTCGCGCTGTATGTGACGGGCTACTCGGGGTTTCGCATCTTCGAGGAGCTGTTGCGGGTGGACCCCGCCCACCACATCCTGGGCGAGCGCGTGAACTTCTGGGTGGCGTGCGCGCTGACGTTGGCGGGGATGGCGTGGTTCGCGTACACCCAGCGCGCCGCGCGCGCGAACGCACCACCGGAAGCGCTGCAGACGGGCGCGGGTGAGCCGCGCGCGGCGCTGGCGTCGAGGCGCACGTGAGCGCGGACCGATGAGCGGCACGGAGCTGGCGCTGGCGCTGTCGGTGTTCGCGGCGTGCGCGGTGGAGGCGGTGGAGGCGCTGACGATCGTGTTGGCGGTGGGGGCCACGCGCAGCTGGTCCTCGGCGATGGGCGGCGTGGGCGCGGCGACGCTGGCGCTGGCGGCAGTGGTGGCGGCGCTCGGGCCGGCGCTGACGGCGCTGCCGATCGGCGCGCTGCGGGTCGTGGTGGGCGGCCTGCTGCTGGTGTTCGGGCTGCAGTGGCTGCGCAAGGCGATCCTGCGCGCGGCGGGCGTGAAGGCGCGCCACGACGAGCTGGAGACGTTCGCGCAGGAGCGCGCGGCGGCGCGCGCGCGCGGCGACGGACGCGAGGGCTTTGATCCGTACTCGTTCACGGTGTCGTTCAAAGGCGTGTTGTTGGAGGGTCTTGAGGTGGCGTTCATAGTGCTGACCTTCGGCGCCAGCCAGCACCGTGTGGCGCTGGCTTCAGCGGCGGCGGGGGTCGCGGTGTTGCTGGTCGCGGGCGCGGGCGTGGCGGCGCGCTCGCCGCTGGCGCGGGTGCCGGAGAACTCGATGAAGTTCGCGGTGGGCGTGATGCTGAGTTCCTACGGGATGTTCTGGGGCGCGGAGGGCGCGGGCGCGAGCTGGCCGGGCGGCGATGCGGCGCTGCTGGCGATCGTGCCGAGCGTGCTGGTGGTGGCGCTGGCGCTCGCGCGCTCGGCGCGACACGGCGTGCTGCTCACACCCGCCGGACGAGCGCGGGCGACGACGGGCGAGGTGCGCGTCGCGCTGGTCGCGGACGGCGGCCGGGGTGCGCCGGCAGGCGAGCACGGCGACGGGGCGAGGGCGGGAACATGACGCGCGCGCGGGCGTTCGCGCTGGGCGCGTGGGAGTTCGTGGTGGGCGATGACTGGCGCACGGCGCTGGGCGTTGTGCTCGCGCTGGGCGTGACGGCGCTGCTGGCGGCGGCGGCGATCGCGGCGTGGTGGGTGATGCCGCTGGCGGTGCTGGCGCTGCTGGCGATTTCGATCCGGCGCGCGGCGCGCGGGGGGCGCTAGAGTCACGACGAGATGCTGGCGCAGCTGCCGTGTAGGCGATCACCCCCCTTCCCGCGGTCCTCGACGCGATGACGCTGGTGCTGCTCACGGGCGCGACCCGCGGCATCGGCCGCGCGGCGGCGGTGGCACTGGCACGGCAGGGCGCGGAGGTGGCGTTGGTGGGCCGCGAGCCCGAGCGCGTGCGGGAGGTGGTGGCGCAGGCGCAGGCGGCGGGCGGCGGCGCGCCGGTGCACGGGCACGTGGCGGACCTGACGCTGATGTCCCAGGTGCGAGCGTTGGCGGAGGAGGTGCAGGGCAGCTACGAGCGCGTAGACGTGCTGGCGAACAACGCGGGCGCGCTGTTCGCATCGCGCGGGGAGACGTCGGAGGGCTTGGAGCGGACGTTCGCGCTGAACCATCTGGCGCCGTTCCTGCTGACGAACCTGCTGCGCGAGCGCCTGCGCGGCGGGCGCGTGGTGACGACGGCCTCGGACGCGCACAAGGGCGGGCGCCTGGACCTGGAAGACCTGCAGTCCGATCGCTCCTACTCGGCGATGCGGGTGTACGGCACGACGAAGCTGTGCAACATCCTGTTCACGCGCGAGCTCGCCAGGCGCGCTCCGGAGCTGCACGCGAACTGCTTTCACCCGGGCGTGGTGCGCACGGGCTTCGGCAAGAACGAGAACGGGATCTGGAAGGCGCTGACGACGCTCGGCTCGCCGTTCTTCCGCTCGCCGCAGCGCGGCGCGCGCTCGCTTGTGTGGCTGGCGGTCTCGGACGCGGCGGCGGGACTGACGGGCGAGTACGTGGTGGACGAGAAGGTGCGCGTACCGAACGCGGCTGCCCGCGACGACACGCTCGCGGAGGGCCTGTGGGAACGCAGCGCGGAGCTCGCGGGCCTGTCGACGGGCGCACCGGCCTGACTCTCCGCACGGCACCGTCCCAGTGTGCGCGGGCCTGACTGCTCAAGCCCGCACGCATCCGCAAGCGCGCCGCAGTGAGCGCGGCACGAGCATGCGTCTACGCGTCGAGCAGGTGCGCACCGGCCCCCGGGCGCACCCCGCGCGCGCCGTCGGGTGGCGAGACGCCGGGCGCGAACAGGCCGAGCACGATGCCGCCGAAGCCGCCGCCGACCAGGCGCGCGCCGACTGCGCCAGCGGCGCGTATGCGCCGCACGGTGGCCTCGACGGCTGGCGTGGAGACCTCGTAGTGATCGCGCAGGCTCGCGTGCGACGCATCGAGCAGCCGGCCGAGCGCGGGAAGATCACCGGCGGACAGGGCGGCGACGGCCTGGCGCACGCGGCGGTTCTCGCCGATGACGTGGGCGGCGCGCCGGCGCAGCGGGTCGGGCAGCACGGCGATGGCGCACTCGTCGGCCTCGCGCAGGCTGGGCACGTCGAGCAGCTCGCACGCTTGCGCGCATTCGGCGCGACGCTGGTTGTAGCCGGAGCTGGCGTGCGCGTGGCGTTCGCCGGAGTCGAGCACCGCCAGCCGCCAGCCGTGGAGCTCGAGCGCGACAGGCTGGATCTCGAGCGAACGGAAGTCGATGCACAGCGCGGTGTCGACGGCGCCGTAGAGGCAGGCGAGCTGGTCGAGCAGGCCGGTTTGCGCGCCGACCCACTCGTTCTCGACGCGCGCGCACAGGCGCGCGAGCGCGATCCGGTCGAGTCCGTCGCGCGTGCGCGCGGGCGGGCCTGTGGAGCCGAGCTCGATCAACGCGAGGCACAGCGCGACCTCGAGCGCGGCCGAGGATGACAGTCCCGAGCCGGGCGGGACCTGGCCGCTGATCTGCAGTCTCGCGCCCACGAGCGGGAAGCCGGCGCGCGCGAGCTCGGCGACGACCCCGCGCACGAACGCACGCCATCCCTCGACGCGTGCGGGCGCGGCGAGCGGGAACTCGTCGTGCTCGTCGAGGTCGCGCGCGTGCGCCTCGATGCTCGCCTGCGCGGAGGTGGCGCCACCCTGCCCTCCCGGCTCGATCGCCTGCGCGTGCACGGTCACGCCCTCGGTAATCGCAAACGGCAGCGCGAGCCCGAGGTTGTAGTCGGTGTGCTCGCCGATCAGGTTGACGCGGCCAGGCGCAAACGCGGCGCTGCGCTCACGCGCCACGGATCAGCTCACCCGCGCCGGCGATCGCCTGCTGGCGCATCGGCGATCGCCTGGCGCAGCGTGGCGGCGGACTGCTCGGGCAGCGTGTCGGAAATGAACGTGCCCGCGCCCTGCTCTGAGCCGGCGAGGTACTTGAGCTTCTCGGCGGTGCGCAGCGGCGGATAGAACTCAACGTGCAGGTGCCCTTGGCGCTTGCCCCTCTCCCCCACCGCCGACCGGGCGGCGCCTGGCGCGGCGCCGATGGCGGCTGTGGGCGCCTGGTGGACGGCCATGACATACGGGAACGGCCTGTCGAACAGCTTGTCGTAGCCGCGTGCGAGCGCCTGTAGCCCGTCGGCGAGCATTCGCAGCTCCTGCGGCCGGCAGTCGAGCAGGCTGGGGCGGTGCTCGCGCAGCGTGACATGCGCTTCGTAGGCCCAGCGCGCGGCATAGGGCACGTACGTGACAACGGCGTCGTTCTCGTAGACCACCCGCCGGCCATCGGCGAGCTCGCGGTGCAACAGCGTGCACGGCGCACAGCCGCCAAGGCGCTCGTCGGCGGCGAGCTCGAGCGCGGGTACGGGCGGCAGGAACGGGTAGCCGTAGATCTGCCCGTGGGGGTGGTGCAGCGTGACGCCGACCTCCACGCCGCGGTTCTCGAACACGAACACGTAGTCGATGTCCTCGCGGTCACCCAGCTCGAGGTAGCGCTGGCGCCAGACCCACATCAGATCCTCGGCGCGCTGGGGCGCGAGCGTGCCGAAGGACGCGTCGTGATCGTCGGTGTAGACGACCACCTCGGCGGCGCCGAGCGGCGCCTGGAAGGCGGGGAAGCGGTTGTCGAAGACGGCGATCTGAAAAGCGGGGAAGGGGATCTCGGTGGGCTCCCCCTCCGGGGACGCATCGTCATCGGAGATGGATGCGCCGCCGGGGCGTGTGGGACACAGCGGGCAGTGCCCGCGCGGGGGCAGGAACGTGCGCTCCTGGCGGTGGATCGCGTAGTCGACGTGCTCGCCGCGCAGCTCGTTGAAGCGCAGCTCGATCTTCGATTGGTCGGTCAAGCCGGATCGTCCTCGGCGTGGCTGTAGAGGATCAGAGCGCGCCCGTCGTCTTTGCGCTGGCGGGTGAGCGTGACGGTGCCGTAGCGCTGCGGGCAATCGTCGGGCTGCGCGCTGGGCGCGGGCGCGGATCGGCCCACGGGCGGCGGGCCGCTGGGGTTCGAATCCATCGCCCCGAGGGTATACGCACTGTGAGCAAGATCGCCCGGCGGGCTTGGACGGGCTGGGCGCCCCCAACATGCGCGCGACTCGGATTTGCCGATACCGAATTGCGGGTTTTCCGCAGATATTGGGGTTGACTGCGCCTCCGCCAGGCGGGACGCTGATGCAGTGGGAGACACGCTAACCAGGCGGATTGGAGGACACAATGTCAGACACCGACCAGGTCCACGAGGCGACGGAGCGCTTGGACTACACCGACGGGCGAATCGAGCATCCGGGCATCGACCGGCGCGCGTTTCTGCGCCGCACAGCGCTGACGGGCGTGGCGGCGGGCTCCGTGAGCAGCATTCTGGCAGCGTGCGGGTCGAGCGCGTCGAGCGGCGGCGGCTCGGCGAGCGTGTTCGGCTCGCATCCGAGCTACAAATTCGTGTTCGTCAACCACGTCACTACCAACCCCTTCTTCACCCCTACGCAGTACGGCATCCAGGACGCCTGCAAAGTGCTCGGCTGCTCGTATGAGTGGACGGGCTCGGAAAGCAGCAACGTCAGCCAGATGGTGAACGCCCTGAACACGGCCGTCACGGGCGGCGCGAGCGGGATCGCAGTCGCGCTGATCGACCTGCACGCGTTCAACGAACCGGTGGAAAAGGCGCTGGCGGCGGGGATTCCGGTGGTCGCCTACAACGCCGACGCCCTCGGCAACGCGCGTCTGTCCTACACCGGCCAGGACCTGAAACTGGCGGGCGAAAAGATGGGAGAAAGGATCGTGGCGGCGGTCGGCTCGGGCGACGTGGCGCTGTTCATCGCGACGCCGGGGTCGGCCAACCTGCAGCCGCGCATCGAAGGCGCGGAAAAGGCGATCAAGGCGTCCGGCAAGCCGATCAAAGTCCACACCGTGGCGACCGGCGCGGCGGTCCCGGGCGAGCTCTCGGCGATCGAAGCGTACTGGACCGGCCACCAGGAAACCAAGGGCATGTACGCGGTCGACGGCGGCAGCACGGAAAGCCTCGCCAAAGTCATGCAGAAGTTCGGGCTGCCGTCCAAAGGCGTCAAGGCCGGCGGATTCGACCTCACCGAACAGACGCAGAAGCTGCTGAAAGAAGGGTTCATCGAATTCACGATCGACCAGCAGCCCTATCTGCAGGGCTTCCTGCCGATCGTCCAGATGTTCCTTTACAAGGTCTCAGGAACCCAGAGCGGAGTCTTCGAAGCCGACACGGGGCTCAAGTTCTTGAGCAAGGAAACCGTCGACCCGTACCTGACGAAATCGCGCTTCGAGGGCACGACCACAAGCGCCGGCGTCGTCGCGTGAGCCGGCAGGCGACCTGAGCCCCACCGTGGCGAGCGTCGCACAGGACTCACCGTCGCAAGGCCCGTCCGGCGGTTCGCGGGGCCCGGCTCCTTCGCGCCGGGCCCTGCCGACGCTGGGCGGGGTGGGCAACCGCCTGCTGGCTCTGCGGGAGGGAAGCATCGTCGTGATCACGGTGATCGTGGCCGTGTACTTCTCCGTGAACACGAGCAGCTTCCTGACGGGCTCCAACTTCAAGACGCTGCTGCCGTACTTCGCGCCGTTCGCGATCCTGGCCGCCGGGGAGGTGTTCGTGATGATCCTCGGCGAGATCGACCTGTCGATCGGCGCGATGTACCTGTTCGCGCCGATCCTGTTCTACAAGCTCAACGCGTCCCTGGGGCTGCCGCTGCTCCCGGCGGTGATCGTGATGCTGCTGACGTGCATGGCGGTGGGCGCGATCAACGGGTTCTTCGTGGCGGTGGTGGGAATCAACTCGTTCGTGACGACGCTGGCGATGCTGTTCACGTTCGAGGGCCTGGCGCTGATCATCTCCCACGGCACGCCGGTGGCGACCCCGGGTGCCCAGCGGCCGCTGGGCACCTTCGACCACGTGTTCGGCGGCGGCACGTACTCCGAGCTGATCTGGGCCGTGGCGATCGTCGTCATCCTGCAGGGCGTCCTGACGTTCACGCGCTGGGGGCTGTACACGGTGGCGATCGGCTCCAACAAGCTCGGCGCCGCCGAGGCGGGGGTGCGGGTGAAGCTGGTGATGGTGCGCAACTACATGCTGTGCTCCACGACGGCGGCCTTGGTGGGGCTGTTCGAGGCGGTGCGCTCGTCCACGGTCCAGCCCGACCCGGCGGGCGCCAACGAAATCCTGTTCCTGGCGGTGGCGGCTGGGGTGATCGGGGGCACGCTGCTGACGGGGGGCTCGGGCACCATCGTGGGCGCGCTGATCGGCGCGCTGTTCCTGGGCATGCTCAGGGACGGGCTGATCCTGCAGGGCGTGAACGCCAACTACCTGCTGTTCTACACCGGCATGGCGATCATCGTGGCGATGGCGGCGAACGTCTACGTGGGGCGGGCCCGCAGGGGGCACGTTGGCTGACGAGCAACCCATCCAGACTCTGCCGGAGAACTCGTCGCAGGACGTGCTGCGGGTCGAGCACATCGCCAAGCGCTTCGGCCCGGTGACCGCGCTGCGCGACATCACCCTGCACCTGAAGAAGGGCGAGGTGCTGGGACTTCTGGGGGACAACGGCGCGGGCAAGTCCACGCTGATCAAGATCATCTGCGGCTTTCAGAAGCAGGACTCCGGGGAGATGTTCCTGCACGGGCAGCCGTACGCGCCGAAAAGCGTCGGCGACGCGCGAGCGCACGGGATCGAGACGGTCTACCAGGACCTCGCGCTGATCGACGAACTGTCCGTGTACCACAACCTGTTCCTGCGCCGCGAGCGCGTGCACCGCCCGCTGCCGCTGCTGTCCAACCGGCAGATGAAGCGCGAAGCGCGCGAGGCGCTCGACGAGATCGGCATCAACATTCCCCGCATCGACGTGGCCGTCGCGCGGCTATCGGGCGGCCAGCGCCAGGCGATCGCGGTGGCGCGGACGGTCAACTCTGACGCGGACATCCTGCTGCTGGACGAGCCGCTGGCGGCGATGGGCGCCAAAGAGGGCGGCATGATCCTCGAGTTGATTCAGCGCCTGAAGGAGGAAGGCAAGGTCTCGATCGTCATGGTCCTGCACAACTACGTGCACGTGCTTGCGAGCTGCGACCGCGTGAGCATGATCCAGGATGGCGCGATCGCGCTCGACAAGCCGACGGCGGAGACGTCCGTCGAAGAGCTGACGGAGATCGTCGTCAACGAGTACCGCCGCGCGCGCGAGGCCAGCCACAGGGAAACGGCGGGCGGCGGTGGGTAGCGGCGGCGAGCGCGCGCCGTCGAGGCCCATCCAGCTCGGCGTCCCGGAGCCGGTGTAGACGATGCCCTTCGATCCCAACCGCGCCGATCCGCCGTACGTGCCCGACGCTGCCCGATACGAGCGCATGCCGTACCGGCGCGTGGGCGCGAGCGGCATCCAGCTGCCGGCTATCTCGCTCGGCCTGTGGCAGAACTTCGGCGATGACCGCCCGCTGGCGGGCAGCCGCGCGATCCTGCGCCGCGCGTTCGACCTCGGCATCACGCACTTCGACCTGGCGAATAACTACGGGCCGCCGTATGGCGCGGCGGAGACGAACTTCGGTCGCATCTTCGCGGAGGACTTCCGCTCCTACCGGGACGAGCTGATCATCTCGACGAAGGCGGGCTATGACCAGTGGCCGGGCCCTTACGGCGAGTGGGGCTCGCGCAAGTACCTGCTGGCGAGCCTCGACCAGAGCCTCGCGCGGATGCGGCTCGACTACGTCGACATCTTCTACTCGCATCGCTTGGACCCGGACACGCCGCTGGAGGAGACGATGGGCGCGCTCGACGGCGCGGTGCGCCAGGGCAAGGCGCTGTATGTGGGGATCAGCTCCTACTCTCCGCAGCGCACGGAGCAGGCGATCGAGATCCTGAGCGCCCTGGGCACGCCGTTGCTGATCCACCAGCCCTCCTATTCGCTGCTGAACCGCTGGATCGAGGGCGGCCTGCTGGACTTGCTCGCACGCCGCGGCGTGGGCGCGATTGCATTCTCACCACTCGCCCAGGGCCTGCTCACCGACCGCTACCTGCACGGCATCCCCGCGGACTCGCGCGTGCGCCGCGGTGAGGACTTCGACGAGCGCCTGCTGAGCGAGCAGGCGCTCGCGCGCGTGCGTGCGCTCAACGAGATCGCGGCGGGGCGCGACCAGTCGCTCGCGCAGATGGCGATCGCGTGGGTGTTGCGCGACGCGCGCGTGAGTTCGGCGCTGATCGGCGCGAGCAGCGTCGGCCAGCTGGAGCAGAACGTCGCCGCACTGGAGCACCTCGACTTCAGCGGCGAGGAGCTGGCGGCGATCGAGCGCCATGCGCTCGACAGCGCGATCAACATCTGGTCGCCGTCGAGCGACGCGTGATTTTGACATAAATCTTGCAGCTCGCAGTAACTGAGCCTTAACGCGCACAGCTCAGCACATCGCAGAAACGCTTGCAATCCCCGCTGCCGGCTAAAGCGTCTTTAAGAAAGCGCCGATGGCTCCCGCGAGGTCACGCCAATGTGACCATGAAATCCCAAAGGGGGCCCGAAGTGTTTATGCGTAATGGCAAGCGAACCTTCGCTAGCCGCAAGCGAAAGATAGCAGGCCTGCTCGCGTTCGTGCTCGCAGGCGTGATCGGGGTGGGCGCTTACGCGTTCACCGCAAGCAACACAGTTCCGGCACAGACAGCAGGTGGTGGCCAGGCCGTGGTCTCCGGTTACACGGAGTCAGGCGTGAGCTACAGCTGGAACACGCCAGGGACCAAGATCACAAAGGTCCACTTCATCCTCACAAGCGCGGCGAAACTCAAACCGAGCGACGTCGAGGTGGCGCTGACCGAAGGCGCCCCGAAAGGCGCAGGCGAATGGGTTGACTGCCCGGCCGGCGAATATGTCGCAAAAGGCACGGAAGAAACCGAAATCGTCTGCACATTCGGCGGCGAAGGAATTGAAAACAAAGTAGGTACGCAGCTGACGGTCGCCGCTGTCAGCGAAGGCAAAGTGGTTATCGAATAGCAGAACCACGATGGGCTATGCGGAGCGGCCGGCGCACCGGCCGCTCCGCGCCCAGTTTCCACTGTGCGAGCCCGTCACAACCCTGACCAGCTATGCGCACTAGTCACACAAGAAAGATCCTCTCGAGTGCCCTAGGACTGATCGTCCTGGGGTGCTTGTGGTTTTGGCTCGCCCCGATTGGCCTCGGCGGCTCGACGAGCTACGTCGTAACCCACGGCGTCAGCATGGAGCCACGCATCCACACCGGCGACCTGGCGATCGTGCGCAGCCAAAGCGGCTACCACGTCGGCGAAATCGTCGCCTACGACAACAGGATGTTGCACACGATCGTGCTGCACCGGATCATCGGGCGCGCGGGCGCGCGGTACGTTTTCAAGGGCGACAACAACAACTTCGTCGACTTTGAACACCCGGCCGCGAGCCAGTTGATCGGAGCCCTGTGGCTGCACATCCCGGGCGCGGGCGCCCCTCTTAAGTCGATCGGCTCGCCGGCGCTGATCGGAGCGCTCGTCGCGGTCGGGCTTCTCCTGCTCACCGGATCTGTGTTCGTGCGGCGGCGCCGGCTCAGGCGCAGGGAGCGGCGCGCCGGTGGGGGCGCCCAACTGCCGTCGCCGCGCCTGGCGCTTGACCCCGCGACACCGGCCGTCGGCGTCCTGGCGATCGGCCTGCTTGTGCTGCTCCCGTTCCTCGTGCTCGCACTGATCGCCTTCACCCGCTCGCCGTCGACGCTGCGACCGTACACGGCCCCCTACACGCAGAGCGGCACGCTCTCCTATACCACCGCCGTGACACCGGGACCCACGTACCCCAGTGGCCGGGTCGTGACCGGCGACCCGCTCTTTACGCACGTCGTCAATGCGGTCGAGTTCAGCTTCGGCTATCACCTCGACGCAGCCGGCAGGCACTCGCTCGCCGGGAAGGTCTCGCTCGGCGCGAGCGTGGTCTCGACGGACGGCTGGAAAACGACCATCGAGCTCGCTCCCCCGACGAGCTTCCACGGCAGCCGCGCGCAGGTCGCTGGGACGCTCGACCTGACATCGCTGCTGGCGCTGATACACAGCGTGCAGACCACGACGAAGGCGAGCGGCTCGTACACGCTCACGCTGCTCCCGCACGTCAGCGCGAGCGGACGCGTGGGTGCGCTGCCGCTGCACGCGACGTTCGCTCCAGAGGTCGCGTTCTCGCTCACCGAACTCGAGGCCCAGCCGGTCGTCTCCGGGAGCGGCTCCCCAGCCGTCGGCTCCTCCGCCGCCGGCTCCGCAGCTCCAGCACAGTCCGCGGCGAGCCCGTTCGCTCCCTCGGTCTCCGGCACGGCGACGGGTAGGCGCTCCCAGCCGGTGTTCCTCTCGCTGGGGGTCGCGCGGCTGCCGGTCGCGACAGCGCGAACGGTCGCGCTCGCCGCGATCGCCCTTCTGATCGGCGCGATGCTGGCGATGCTCGCATTGATCGGGCCGATACTGGCACTTGTCCGTCCGCCGCGAGCGGACGAGTCGGCCAGCATCCTCGCGCACTACGGCCGCCAGATCGTGCCGGTCGCGCGCGTGTGGCGGCTGACGGGGGTGCCGGTGATCGATGTGGAAGACATGCACGCGCTGGCGCAGATCGCCGAACACTACGATCGCTCGATCCTGCACGAAACGCGGGATGACGGCGACGCCTTCTGGGTCACAGACGAGAGCGGGCAGTTCCGCTACGCGCTTGCGGGGTCCGCGCGCGCGGTGGAAGACGAGGCGCCCGCCGTGGAGGAGTGGCCGCTCGAGCATGTGAACGGCGATGTTTGCGCCAACGACGTGGAGCTGGGCGAACCACTCTCAGTCTTTCAAACACGCCGCCCTGCCGCGGCTCCCGGTATGCCGGATATGGCGCCGGCCGCCTACGCACCAGGCGCTGACGCGACAGCCACCAGGGAGCTGTCGATCCCGTCGCACCGTGCGCCTGGCGCGCATGTGCCGCCAAGCGCAGAGCCAGCGTCAAACGGAGAGATCGTCGCGACAAGCCGCGCCCAAGCGAGAGCCGAGTTCGCCCGCATCACCGGCCTGGAGTGGACGCGCGACGACTGACACGCCGAGTGGGGAGGGGGGTGCACGCCGCTCTCACCGAGGGCCGAGTGCTACATGCCGCAACATGACCGACTCGATCTTGCCCGTATGCTGCTCGCCAGGGCGATAGACGACGAGACGCTCATACGGAAGGCCTCCGAGGCCGACGTGCTCTCCCCCTGCGCAGTCGAGTTCCGCTACGAGAACGACGAGCCGCCAGCTCCCGACCGATCCGCAGCCCTGACACCGGTCGAGCATGTGAGGACTTGGGCCGAGAGCGAGATCAAAGCCGTAGATCGACTGGAGTGGCACCTGTTTTGTGGCCTGTTGTGGGCTTTAGTCGCTAGGTATGTTCGGTTGTTGGTTTTCTGCTCTCTCTCGTATTCCTCTGGGAGAGGTATCCGAGGGTGGAGTGTCGTCTCTGTCGGTTGTAGAAGGCCTCGATGTACTCGAATACGGCCGAGCTCAGGTCTCGTCGGGACGGCCATGACTGTCGGTGCACGAGCTCCTTCTTGATCGTCGCGAAGAAGCTCTCGGCCACGGCGTTGACGCTCCTATAGTTGTCAAGAGCGTGTTTGGCGGGGTGTGTTGGGGACGGCTGCGGGCGTGAGCAGGAGCGCTGATTGCGTGATGTGGTGGTAAATCTCGCGTGCGAGGTATCTCTTGAGGCAGCGGATGATTTCGCGCTTGGTCTTGCCTTCTGCGGTGCGTCTGGCGACGTAGGCGATGGTTGGTGGGTGAAAGCGCATCCGCATGATCACGGACCGGTAGAGCGCACTGTTTGCCTGTCGGTGCCCAGACCAGTTCAGGCGGTGCCTCTCGGTAGAGCCGGAGGACGCGGGCACGGGACATGCGCCGCAGAGCTTCGCGAACGCGGCCTCTGACTTGATGCGCTCAGGGTTATCGCCTGCGAGGATGAGCATCTCGGCTGCAACGTCCACACCGATCCCGAACGCGTCGCGTAGCGCAGGCATGGAACCCCGATTTGGAGACCCCGAGCGTCTCGCACATCACAGAGACTGAGAAGCTGGCCCTCTCCGCCGAGATGATCCGGTAGGCGCTCACCGGGTCTCGGTCTCCGCTGCGAAGAGAACCGCGGCTCGCTTGAGGATGTCGCGCTCCCGTTCGACACGCTTCACCCGTTTGCGAAGCTCACGCAGCTCCTCACGCTCGGCGCTCGTCAGCCCATCATCGCGCTCCCGACGATCGAGCTGGTGCCGCTTGACCCAGTTATGCAGCGACTGCTCGCTGCAACCCAGGCTCACCGCTAGGTCTTTGACGCTCCGGCCAGCGAGCACCAGCTGCACGGCCTCGCGACGGAACTCCGGCGGACACCGCGGCCTCGTCCCCGGCATCGCGGACATCCTTTCGCGTCCAAGCCACCAAAGCCATCACGAGACCGCCAAACAGGTGCCACTCCAGACCGCCACAACCCCAGCAACAACAACAACCGCAGTAAAGCCACTCGACCTCCGTACTCCTGAGGAGCTCACGGCTTGGTCGCGAGCGTCTCGCGCTCGACCTCCCACGCCGCGCGGATCGGGTTCAAGAAGTGCGGCGGCTCCTCGACCTCGAGCCGCTTGTCGTATTTCAGGTTATAGACATAGCCGTGGATGACTTCGACTTCATTGCCAACCGACTGGAATACGCCGGTGGCGCCGTTGCTGAACAGCCCGGCGATCGCGCCATACACGTTCAGCTTGCCAAGATTTGCTTTACCGCATTCGAGGTTATCGACCATGATCGACTGTTTGAGCGCAAGAATCGCCGCGTCAACCGTCGGTTCTTTCAAATCTTCTTTCGCGTTTTCACAGCCCGACACCGGATGGTAGATCCGGACGAAGTTGTTCGCGATCAAGCCCAGCATCGTCGTCCCCCCCGGCAGTTCTCCATGCGCGCCGGTGATGTTTCCGTTGATGACGACGTCGTTCTGAGAGGCGATCGTCAGCGATTCGGTGAATTCGCCCTTGACATAGACGTTCCCGCAGGCCGAGTCTCCTTTGGCGCCGCTGTATGCCGGTTCCGGGCCTTTGGGATTGTATTCCGTGCCGCAGCTCCCCGAAACATAGATCACGTGGTTTTTCGGGAAAGCTACTTTTGTTGTTTTGCCCTGGTTGGTGACCGACATTTCATTGCCTTCGAGCTTGATTTCGGTCTTTTCCTTGAATTCGTACCCCGCTTCGACGATGTGCTGGAGTTCTTCATCGCCCGGCGGCGGTTCGAGTTCTTTCACTTCCCCGACGGGGATATGCGTTCCGACGAATGTCGGTGCCGCGGGCGAGCCGCATCCCTCTGAGCCGTAGCCCAGACCGCCTTCGCCGCCTGGTTCCCCGCGACTTGCGAATTCGAACCTCTGCGTGGCTTCGACGCCGAACACCGGTTCGCCGCACACGCCCAGATGGTCTTCGGTGTGCATCGGACCCTGAATCGTTTCGCCCGTGACGATGAAGTTCGTAGCCGGACACGAGTGAGTGTTCCGTTTTGGCCAGTACTGTGCGCATTCTATGCGGTAAGGCGGGCCGTAGAAGGCCGGATCGAAGGTTTCGTACTTCGTGTACCACACGTAGCTTACGAAGTTGACGTTCTTGAACGTAGCGACGATTCTCCGTTCCGTTTTGCCGGCGAACCCGACCGATTCGACTCGAAACGTCCCTGCCGCCGAGCCCGTGTTTTCGATCATCGATTCCGCGAGATTGTTGGTTTCACAGCTTTCCTTGCCATTGGCCGGCTCCAGTATGACCCCGTATTCCTCCGGCGTGCCTTCCGCGCTCGTCCCAGGCACCGTCGCCCGGTGCACCGGTCTTTTTTCTACTAGTTCGCTCTTCTGGTTGAGCGACGGATTGGAGGTCGGCGGCGAGGTGCAGTAGCTGAGGTAGTTGCCGTCCTCGGTGAGGTGCTCGAGATAGTCGTTGACCCCTGCCTGCGCCGCGTAGTAGGCCTTCTTGGCGTTGACGTCATTGGCGGTCGTGTGGATCTCTCCCTGGGCCGAGGTGAACGCGGCCACGATCATCAGCGAGGTTACGAGCATCACCCCGAGCACGACGATGATCGAGATCCCGCTTTGGTCACCCGCGTTCGTCAGCCACCGGTGAAGCTTTTGTCTGCGTAGAGTGCTCATGAGCTAGTGCAGGGGATGTTCGTGGCGCTGGAGGTTTCCGAGGAGGGACTCAGGCGGAAGATCGCCGAGTCCTCGAAGGAGACGGGCCGGTCGCTCTTGAACGAGTTGGGTTCGTTTGCTTCGGGGGTCACTGTGAACGCGACGGTCATCTTCACGACTTTAGCCGCTTCGGCTGCGTGAAGAATACCGCCGCTTCCGGTGATTTCGGTGCTGCTCAAATAGCCGGTTTCGGTGCCACTGAAGCCATAGTAGCGGAACACGGGGACGGCTTTTCCACCTTCTTCAAACTGCTTCACGCCCTTCACCAGCGTCAGCGTCGTGTTCGGCGTGGTGGCTTTGGCGGGGAACGTGTAGTTCGGTGGCGTACCGCTGCTCAGCCAGGACTTCTCGACCAGCGAGCCCTTGAAGTTGCCGCTCGCAGGTTTGTATATGACTTCATGCAGTTCGACCTGTTCCAGGCTGGCTTTGGTATTTTCCTCACTGATGAAGCGCAGCGCTTCGCCGCTGCTTTCTTCGCGAATCGGCGTTACTTCCGGGGCGACACATGCGGAGTGCAGCTGCAACATCAGATTTTCGATCACGTGAAGTCCGTTCTGGTCGACGGTGGCGCGTTCGTTGATACGACTGACGTCGCTGAGCGTGAAGCTGAGCAGCGAGAAGGCGATCCCCGTCACGACCAGCCCTAGAACCAACGCGACGAGTGTCTCGATGAGCGTGTACCCGGCTGCGCTCTGCGCTGCGCGCACGGCCGCGACGGAATGCTGATGCGCGCCTATGGACATGACCCGGATTCCACTGCCGACCCCATGTCGATCACCGCATATCCACCGCTTGCGCCGCCGTTCGTGAATGAGCCCAGTGCGCTCGGGCCGGACGTGGTGTTGTTCGCGAATTCGCTGGTCGTGATCTTTTTACCGGACGCCGCGACGCAGAGCTTGTAGTTGCCATAGGGAATCGCATACGCTTCGTTTTTGGAGTTGGCGAATTCGCCGCTGGCGTTGGTCGTGAAGCTGCGCTTCATGCCTTCGCACTTGGTGTCTTCGAGGCGAACCGTCGCGCCGCTGACGCCGATGATGCCGGGTTTTGCGACCGTGCCGGCCAGGACCTTGACTTTCAGCGGCGCCTGCGTCACGGTCGCCGTGCTCGTTTCGCCAGGCAGCACTTCAACCTGCGGCGCTGTTTCGCTGCTGACCTTTTCGGGCGAGTCTTCGGGGCAGAGACCCGCGAAGACGGTGTACTTCTCGGTGTTGGGAAACGGGAACAGGTTTTCGCCGGTGATGGAGGCGTGGTAGGTGCCCATCGTGCCGAACTGCCGGAACTTGGACATCGCGGTGTTCACCACCACGAAGCTGTCGCCTTCCTGCGTGCCGCCGCTGCTTTTGAATTTGACTTCGAGCTTGCCGGCGGGGGCCAGCTGAACCTGGTAGCTGGCGCTGGTCTCGGCAACCAGGAATTTCTTGCTCGAGGCTTCGTAGAGCGAGTCTTCGTTGGAGTTGGCGAAGCCGTTGGGCGTCACCCATCCGGTTTTCTTGACGTTGACTTTGTATTCGCCCGGCGAGACGGCGAAGATCGCGCAGCCGTCGCTCGAAGTGTTCAGCGTGTAGAAGGTCGTGGCCGGCGCTGGGCCGGTTGCAACGCCCGTCGCCCCAACGACCGGTTCGGCGGAATCCTTGACCTGCACGAGCAGGGTGGTTCCCGGCGGCGGACTGACGATGCCGGTCTCCACGACCGGCTTTGAGCCGCCCCGCCCGACCCACGTGACTTCGGAGCGAGTTTCGATGTAGTCGGCGCTGGCGGCCGAGGTGCAGCTCGTTTCGCTCGAGGAGTTCGAATGGAACTGCCCGGTCATGGTGATCGTGTATTTCGTCCCGTTCTCGGTGACGGTTTCCGTTTCGCTCAGTTCGGCGAGATGCTGCGCGGGCTGGCTGCGCAGGCGATCCTCGTTCTGCTGGGCTAGCGCGTCGGCCTGGAAGCGCGCCCGAGAGAGGGCGGTCGACCTGTTTGCCTCGTCGATGCCGTTGAGCGTCGCGATCACGATCCCACCGACGATCAGGGCGCTGATGATGACCTCGATGAGGGTGTCCCCCCGCTCCCCGGCGACGCGGCTTCGCAGCGACACGTGTGCGCGCGCGCATGCGGCGCGGGCATCGGTCCGCCGTCGCCGTCGAGCGGCGCGGCGCCACCAGGGGGTGGTAGGGATCTCGGGCAAAGTGCGCATGGCACGGAATAGGTCGGCCTACCGCTGTTTCGGCACCGTCGAGCGGCTGCTTGAGCCGCCATCGCCTCCGCTAAACGCGAAGCCGGCCGGCTCGACAGGCTGGACATCGCCCTGGGGTCGAGAGCCGGACGTTCGCTGCCCCTACAATGCGGCTTCTCGGGGGACTGGTGTATCGGTAACACGGTGGTCTCCAAAACCATTGCGCCAGGTTCGACTCCTGGGTCCCCCGCTCCAGGAAAGCTCGCAGATTGCGGGCTTTCTGCGTTGTGAGCCGTTTTCTGCGTCGTGGAGGCGTCTTTTAGACTGCACGTGTTGCGTGGGTGATCCGCATGGGTCCGCTTGAGTCCGCTCGGCGAGACAGGGTTCTGTCCCTACCGCTTGGGATCGATCCAGCTGCGTTCGGCGCTGTACGCCGCCCTCGCGTTGCCGGCCGACGAGCGATAAACGCGGGTCAGCGGGGTGGCTGCTGGCCGTAGTGATAGGTCGACGGTGTTGCTGAAGCGGAACATCTCCCACCGGCTGATCGGGGGTGTTCAGCGCGTAGACGTCGGCGCTTGCTCCGCGCCGTAGAGCCACGTGTCGGCGAGGAGGGTCGGCGTTACGCCGCAGGTCCCCGAGACCGCGCCGAACAACAGAACACCATCGAGAGATGGTCGTAGGCCATCGCGACGCCCTGCCGCGGCGATGGCGAGGCCGCCGTAGACAGCCCCCGCTCTCGTGTACGAGACCCTCTTGGCGTGCACGTGCTCAAGCCCGGATAGAGCGCCACTAAGGACTCCCAGCGCCTGCCCAGGCGCGAGCGTGCCTGCGCGCGCAAGCACGGCCGCAAGCGAGGCCCCGTGAACGTACTCGGTGATCAGCCACGCGCCACGCTGATCCTCGACGTAGTCGAGGACCGCGACGACGTTCGGGCGCGAGATCCCCTCGAGCACGCTCGCCTCAACCCGGAAGCGCTCCAGGAACCAGCCGCCGGCGTCGCTGACGTGATCGCTACTACTTGCGTCGCGGAAGCAGGCGTCTGCCTGGCCTCGGTCGGAGCTGTCCAGAATCGTCCAGAGTGATAGCCCGGAGCCGCTGGCGACCGCTTTCGCTCCTGCTTGAAGGCGGTCGTTGCCTCAGCCCCCAATACGGAGGACCTGTCAACCTTCACCGGCCAGTGAGAGATGGCAAAACCCGCAATCCGTCGCCGCCCTGTGTACGCGGGAAGACCTACAGCGGACGCAGCCGGACCGGCAGCGTCTTGTGCTGGTTGGCGAACGCCGACTCCACATATGTGGGCGCCTCGGCGAGGGCGATCTGTGGGAAGCGCGCGAGTGTCTCTTCGAAGAGGATGCGCAGCTCCAGGCGCGCGAGCGCAGTGCCCAGACAGAAGTGCCTCCCTCCCGCGCCGAACGCCTGGTGCTCGGGATTGCGTGTGACGTCGAAGCGTTCGGCCTGCTCGTAGCGCGTCTCGTCGCGGTTGGACGACGGGTACCACATCACGAGCTTCTCCCCCTCGCGGATCTTCTGGCCGTGCAGTTCGGTGTCACGCGTGGCAGTCCGCGCGAAGTGAGCGAAGGCCGGAAACATGCGCAGCGACTCCTCTACGACCCCCGGGATCAGTGACGGGTTCTGCACGACCCGACGCAGCTGGTCGCGGTCGTCCATGAGTGCCCGCATTCCCGAGCAGTAAGTCGCCTTGGTGGAGTCGTTGCCGGCGGCCATCAACAGCAAAAAGCCCATTACGATCTCGTGATCCTCGAGACACTCGCCCTCGAGCTCGGCGTGCACCAGCACGCTCGTGAGGTCGTCCGTCGGGTTTGCGCGCCGCTCGGCGATCAGCTTCCCGCACCGCTCGAACACTTCCGGCACCTCGTTTTCCATCACGCTGTCGGCGCCCTCTGGCGTGGTGTCCGGGTCACCGGCGACGACGATCGCGTTCATCAGTCGCGCCCACGCGGCGTCGTCGGCGGCGGAGAGACCCATGAAGCTGCCGATGACACGCGCCACGACGGGCTGTGCCACATCGTTGACCAGCTCACACGTATCCCGTCCCTGCAGGCGGTCGAGCACTTCGACGGTGATCAGCCGGATCGCGTCCTCGTGCTCTGCGATTCGCTTGGGCGTGAAGCCGCGTTGGAAGAGCGCCTTCAGACGGTCGTGCTTGGGCGGGTCCATGCCGATGAACATCGCCTGCTGCATCTCCAGTGACAGGCCGGCGTTCTTGGTGGCTGTGAAGCCGCCGATCTCCGATGAGAACGTCTGCCAGTCGCGGCTGACCTCAAACACGTCGTCGGCTGTTGTCACCGACCAGAAGCCATCCTCGTCTGGATACTCGGTGATGCCGTCCGACCAGTGCACCGGGCATTCGGCGCGCAGCCGCCGGAACACCTCGAGCGGCGGGCCGTCCCGGAAGTTGGTACGGTCGGCGACACGCACCGCCTCGAGCGGCGTCTGATCCTGGCTGGTGGTGCTCACGATGTCCCCTTCCCGTAGTCACGTTGCACGTCCTGTAACGGAGCCTACTCCACATAACTCCGCCCGTTGCGCCGTGGGCCGAAAGGCGCTCCCAGCCCTCGCAGAGCGTCAAGCTGACGTAGGGCCTTCAGTCGCCGCCGCCCAACACCACGCTCTCTTACCCAGCTTCCCCGCTATCGCGCTTACAGCGGAGCGAGCGTATCGCTGGCCAAGGCCGAGACTTGCGCCTTGGACGGTGCGACGCGAGGTCGCACGCAATCGAGTGAACACGCAGGATTGGAGGTTCGGCTGATGTCGTAGAGCGTTGTTCCAGGTCCGTGCTCGATGGCCTGTCACCACCCCTGGCGTGCGTCGTCGGCTCCTGGTCGGCGGGGTGCGGAAGCCTCGGGGGAAGCCCAAGTGGCGGCCCGTTCCATCCGGGCGGCCACAGGCAAGGGGAAGACCGGACGGGTGAATGGCTTGAACCCTCGTTGATGCCTCGTAAAGCGCAGCCCCGCAAGATGGATGTTGGAGCGGGGTCAAAGGACTGGCCGCCGTGGAGCGGCAGGCGCCGGCTGAGCACGTCCCTCAGTCCGGGAGGAGCACCGCTGTCCTCGGGGTATAGGGGGCACCCACCCCGGTCGCAGCTCGTGCGTGCGGAACGCGGTAACCCCGTCGGGGTCCGGGCGCGCCTATGGCGTGTTCGGTAAGCCGACCGTGAGGAGAGCCCAACTCCCCGGCGGGTATCGGATGACCGAGAAGCGAACGCCGGTAGCCGAAAGGCGACGGGAAACCGGGACACGTGGCCGCCTCCTCCAGGCGGTCGTCTCGGATAACCGGCCGGATACCGGGCCTGGTGCCTGGGCGTGAAAGCGTGCTGACGCGGTCAGGTGAGCCTGTGAAGAGGAAAGATGACCGAAGCCCCGGAACCCGAGGACAAGTTGGACGCCACGACGAAAGTCGTGGTGAATGGACCAGAGGACGCGACCTTCGACTGGCACCAGATCGACTGGCGTCAGGTTGAGGCCGACGTACGGCGGTTGCGGCAGCGGATCTTCACGGCGTCGCAGGCGGGGGACCTCGCAAGGGTCCGTAGTTTGCAGAAGTTGATGCTTCGTTCGCGCGCGAACACGCTGTTGAGCGTGCGGCGGGTGACGGAGCGCAACGCCGGTCGCTTGACGGCGGGCGTGGACGGCGAGGTGGTGCTCACCCCGGAGGCCAAGATGCGTTTGGCCGACAGGATGCAGCACTCGGTCGAGCCGTTTACGGCCCTGCCGGTCAGGCGCGTGTACATCCCCAAGGCAGGGAGCCGTAAACGCCGAGCGCTGGGAATCCCCGTGATTCTCGACCGCTGTCATCAGGCACGGGTCGTGAGTGCGTTGGAGCCCGAGTGGGAGGCGCGGTTCGAGCCGAGGTCCTACGGGTTTCGGCCGGGCCGTGGCTGCCATGACGCGATCCAGGCGGTCTATGAGGTCGTCAAGGGCAGACGCCCGAAACGACTGTGGGCGCTGGACGCGGATTTGGCTGGGGCGTTCGACCGCATCGCCCACGACCACATTCTGACCATGCTCGGCACGTTCCCCGCGAGGGGGATGATCCGGCAGTGGTTGAAGGCGGGCGTGGTCGAGCAGGGCAGGCTACACCGCACCGAGGAGGGAACTCCCCAAGGCGGTGTGGCCAGCCCCGTGCTGTTGAACGTCGCCCTGCACGGGATGGAGAAGGTCGCCGGAGCCCGATACACGACCGGCAAACAGGCCGGTCGGATCATGTCGGGCTGCCCGGTACTGATTAGATACTCCGACGATTTCGTCGTCCTCTGCCACACCAGGCAGGAGGCGTTTGAGGTCAAGGACAGGCTCGCCGGATGGCTGGCGCCCAGGGGACTGGTCTTCAACGAGGACAAGACGCGCGTCGTCACCCTCGATGAGGGCTTCGACTTCCTGGGGTTCAACGTCCGCCGATATGACGGCAAGCCGCTGATCAAACCGAGCAAGGCGGCCGTCAGACGGCTCCGGGAGAGGCTCCGCACCGAGCTGCGTTCCCTGCGCGGGAGCAACGCTCAGGCGGTGATCAAACGGCTCAACCCGATCATTCGTGGGTGGGCCGCCTACTACCGGACGCAGGTCTCCAGCGAGGTGTTCGCCTCGCTGGATCACTACCTGTGGCGGCTCACCTACAAGTGGGCCAGGTTCAGCCACCAGAACAAGCCGAAGCGCTGGGTCACCGCCCGGTACTACGGCCCGTTCAACAAGGCCAGGCAGGACCGGTGGGTGTTCGGCGACCGCCAAAGCGGCGCCCACCTCCACAAGTTCTCCTGGACCCGAATCCTCCGACACCGGCTCGTCAGGCACGCGACGTCACCCGACGACCCCGCGCTTGCCGACTACTGGGCCTGGCGACAGCGCAAGGTGCCCCTGCCGATCAACAAGACCACCCAAGAGCTCATAGACGCTCAGGATGGCCGTTGCTCGATCTGTGGAGGACTTCTTTTCGCCGTCGAGGACCGGCCGCAGAACCCACACGAGTGGGAACAGTGGCTGGCCACCACCCGCCAAACGATCAACACGATCGCGACGCGGGAGCCCAGCACGTCGGAGGAGGCCGAACCCCGTCTCGTACACGCCGAGTGCCGACACGGCCACGGCCCGGCACTGCACAACGCATACGAGCCATCAGGGCTCGCTTGAGCCGGATGCGGTGAAAGCTGCAAGTCCGGTTCTTAGGGGAGCCCGGCACAGCAATGTGCCGGGCTTACCCGACAGGACGGGGTCTGAGCCACGGCGGCGCCAGCGCTTTCGCGTCGCCCGACGCGAGCGAGCGTGTCCCGGTACTCGGTCCGCGCTCTTGGAAATCGTCCATAGTAGGCATGAGTGTGAGCAGCGGCGACACGCTCGATCACGCGCAGAGCGCTAGCCGCCCCCTCAACGGATGGGACCCTCGTTCATGCTTCAGCCACGTCTCGAGTGCATAGTCTTCCGTCCGGAGTCATGCGCGCAATCCGGCGGGGAGCGCGTTCCGGAAACCGACGAAGTTCTGCTAGAGGCCGACGTTTGTGGATCCGAAGACGGCGCTTGGGGATGCGGTGATCGGCGACACATCCACCCAGTTTCCTGGATCGACGGGCTCGTCACCCGGATAGGTGTGGCAGTAGTCAAGCGCGCTTACGCCGAATCCGCCGCCTGCTGCTGACAGGGTTCGGCGCAAAGGGGTCGTGTTCCCCGGTAGGAAAATTCGTATTTCAGAGGCTTCGCCGCTGGCCCCGCCATCACAGCGATACTTCGCCACGAGAAAGTAAGCAACGGACCCGGAGCGAAGCAACACGCGTCGTGGCGGCTGCTCGGACACGTAAGATCCGCCGCCGTGCCTGGCTGGGTATCGATAGACGAACGGCAGCTGCCGTCCGTGCTGAGAAAGGCCGATGCGTGGAGAGCCATCCAGAACGCAAGAGCTGCCTGAATGATTGGTCAACGCGAACAGGCGCCCATGCTCTCCGGTGATCGGCGAGAACGGGTGAGTCAGTGATAGGCGAAGGGAGCCCGACGCGCAGTCGGGCGATCTCAGGTCCGCCGACGCGTGCTGCGAAGTGGACCCCTGGCACCCCGACAGGCCCAGCACAAGCAGCCCAACGGCGACTGCGGCGGCCATCGGGTTGCTTTGGCGCCTCACGCGCTTCGGACGATAACACCGGGCTACAAGATGGACGCGATGCTTATGGCTTCGCAAGATCCCAGCGGCCCGACGGCTTCGACTTCGCGACGACACGACACACGCAAGGCGAGAGCCTGGTGCGTCGACTGTCCAAGCGGACACCACCGCCAGGGACGACTTCCGGCAGCGCCCGACGGGAATGCGTAGACGCCCGCTTGCGCCGGGCGAAGCAGAGCGCTTGCCCGCCATGTCACGCTCAGAGCTACGTCCGAAGCGAGCGTGCCAGTGAATGGCACGCTCGCGTTTCCGCAGGCAAAGAGCTTTGTGCGCGCTGGCTGCTGCTTATGTCCCGGCGCCCATCAGTGACGGGATTGGCGCCGGCGATCTGCTCGTGCTGGAGGCTCTGCGACTCCTGAATCGAGGTTCTTGCTAGAAGCAGTCGGCGTGCTCCTAAATGCTTCTTGTCGGGGCATCCACGTCCACCCGTGGGGGCCAGGTGGGAGATGGCTGGTGTCAGTTCTCATCTCGGTCGGATGGCTGCTCGGCGGGTGGTGGCCGGTGCTGTCGCATCGCGGCGATGCCCGCCAGCAGCAAGACCACTGGTAGGCCGAAGACGAGCAGCGCAGGCGGTGAGCCGGAGGAGGAGGATGACGAGATCGAGGGCATGGGGATCGGGTGGCCACTCCGGCGAGCGAGGGCGACAACTGCGAGGATCGCTGAGCGCGTCAGGCCGTTAGAGCGTTGTTGCTTGTAGATGGGAACTCGGGCAAGCGCATCGGCGTAGCTGGCTGGCATCACGCCGAAGCCGCTCGGCATCACGACGAGCAGCGATTGTGGCTGGTTGAAGGAGATCTCGCGGTCGAGGAATTTTGCGTATGACTGAGGGTGTCCGAACAAATTGGGCACGAGGCCGAGTTCTTCGGCTGTGCCGATGATGGCCACCTTTAGATGGAGCCCGCCCGCCCGCGCGGCTGCGCGTAGCGTCTTTTCCAGACCTGCTTCCAGCGCCTGGCTGACTTTCGGCTGGTATGGGTAGAAGACGTCTTGCGCCAACAGCACGTCGCTTGCTGGATCGCCGTCGGCGTAGGCTGCGGTTGGGCGGAGGCCACCCAAGGCGAAGGCGAGCAGGACGGCCAGCGTCCAAGCGAGCAAGGGGGCAGCGTGCCGGCTCCCCCCGCCCGAGGCTAGTGTGGTCGTGGTTGCCCTCACCGTTCGCGGGCAGCGGCGAGCAGCACGGACTCGGTGACGTTGACGAGATCGTAGCCTTCGATCGTGAGACAGACGCTCTGGTCGGGGCCGTCGTAGCCGTCCAAGTCGACGTAGCCGAGCTCCTCGAGCTCGGCGAGTAGCCGCTCGACGGTTGGGGAGTCGCAGCTAGTTCGGCTCGCCAGCTGGGCCACCGTCATCCCATCCGGACCGGGCGGGTAAAGCACCGGGAGAAGCCTGGCTGAGACAACCTTGTGGCGGCTCTTTGCCCAGCGGTCGAGCACCCGCCTGACCGTGCCCTCGTCGAGCAGCTCGCCCGCCTCGGGAAGGCGCTCCACCTCCTTGCGCCGGTGGCGGTCCTTGCGCCGGCCGTAGAGGTACAGCGCGACCGCCGGTACCACGAACGGCAGCCACTCCTCGACCGGGATGTTGCCGATGTGGGCGATCACTGCCATTCGCGCTCACCTCTGATTGTGCCCTAACGAGGCCGAGCTCGACCCAGCCAGCTGGTCGGCTCGTAGCCTGAGCGCGCTGGCATACACTCGGCCGCGGCATGAACGCTCGACGTCGACTGCTCGCACCCGCTCTCAGCGTCCTGGGCATCGTGGCGTTGCTCTTCCCGGCAGTCGCACAGGCGCACGGGATCGTCGGCAGGGCGGACCTCCCGATCCCCGTCTGGCTGTTCAGCTGGGCCGCGGCGATCGTGCTGGTCGTCTCGTTCGTGGCGCTCTCGGCGCTGTGGACGCGACCGCAATTGCAAGGCGAGCGGCGCGTGCGGCTGTTTAGTGTGCCGACGCTGCTCGCGCGACTCGTCAGCTTGATCGGCGTTGGGCTGTTTGGGTTGGTGCTCTACAGCGGCTTCGCCGGCACGGAAGTGTGGTCGGCGAACTTCAGCGTGACGTTCATCTACGTGATCTTCTGGGTCGGCATGCCGGTCGTGAGCGTGCTGCTGGGCGACGTGTTCGCTGTGCTCAGCCCGTGGCGTTCGTGCGCGCGTGCGATCCGCTGTACTGTTCGCCGCCTGGCGCCACGACTGTTCGCCCGGCCGCCGCTCCGATATCGACCGGCGTTCGGCCAGTGGCCGGCAGTCGCTGGTCTGATCGGCTTTGCGTGGCTTGAGCTCGTGTACGTGGAACGGGATCGCCCTTCGACGCTCGCCGCGCTCTCGCTCGGCTACTTCCTCGTGATGCTTGCCGGGATGCTGCTGTTCGGAGTCGAGGAGTGGAGTGAGCGGGCCGACGGGTTCGGCGTCTACTTCAACCTGCTCTCGCGCATGTCGCCGCTGTGCGCGGATGAGAACGGTGTGGTCTACAGACGTCGGCCTCTCAGCGGGCTCACGAGGATGCCGATACGCCCTGGGACCATTGCGCTGGTTTGCGCTGTGATCGGCACGACCACCTTCGACGGGCTCTCCAACGATGTCGTGTGGCGCAAGCTCGAGCCTCACCTGCAGAGCTTCTTCTCTGACCTCGGCTTTCATCAGACGCCGGCGATCGAGTTCGCCTACACCGCGGGCCTACTGTTGTGCGTGGCGCTGATCCTGGGCGTCTATGAGCTCGGAATACGGGGGGTCCGCAGCGTCAGCCGTCGTTACAGCACGGCTGAGCTCAGCCACAGCTTCGCGCACACGCTAGTTCCGATTGGCTTTGCCTACGTGCTGGCGCACTACTTCTCGCTGCTGATCTGGCAGGGTCAGGCGATCGGCTATCTGGCGTCTGATCCACTGGGCAACGGCTCGAACCTGTTCGGGACGAGCTCCTACCAGATCGACTACACGATCATCTCCTACGCTGCGATCTGGTATGTGCAGGTCGCCGCGCTCGTCGTCGGCCACGTCGGCGGGCTGACGCTCGCGCATGACCGCTCGCTTAGCATCTATCGCAACGCCCAGGAGGCGGTGCGCTCGCAGTACTGGATGCTGACGGTGATGGTCGGCTTCACGAGCTTCGGCTTGTGGCTGCTGTCCGCCGTCGGGACGTGAGGATGCAGGGCGCCGTGGCGCTCGAGGAGTAAGGTTCGCCCGGTCGTGTTCGAGCAGATCGACCCGAACGGACGCATCCGATTGCTGCGGCAGCGCGATGGGATTGCGCGGCTGGGCCTTGCGGTTGCGACGCTCGCCGTGCTTGCGCTCGCGTGGAGCGATCCCATGGCGCTGTGCGTGTTGCCCGCGCTCGTGTTGCCCGTGCTCCTGGCAGTGCGTCGCTATCCGGGCGAGCGAATCCTCGTCGTGCTGGCCCGGACACGCCCTCGGTCTCGCCAGAGGCCGCGTTCGAGTGTCCCGCTCGCCGCTCGCCATGAGGTTTGCTTCGCGCGTGGCGGGCTACTGCTCGCCTGCGCGCTGGCGGTTCGACCGCCGCCCCGCTGCGCACTCGCGGCAAGCTAGCGGCTCGGCCACACCAGGGGTCGGGCTTGTCGTGAGACGAGGCGCGCGCGTCGCTGCGATGACGCCTCCATTTTGTCCCTCTTCGAGCTCACGAGGAGCCCTGATGTCATGTCGTCCGATGCTCGCCCTGCTCGCGGTCCTGATCCTTCTGTCCGCTGGCGCCGCGAACGCCGCAAGCAGCAATCAGTCCCCTACCCAGGAGAGCGCAAACCCGATCAACGATCAGGGCTCCAGCTACCACTACCGCACATACATCACATCGATCACCCCCAAGGTGCCCGGGCTGAGCGTCGAAGTGCTGGAGTTCGCGGACCGCCTGTTGCTGCGCAACCACACCGGCGAGATCGTGACGGTGTACGGGTATTCGGGCGAGCCGTACGCGCGCGTGCTCCCCGACGGCTCGGCCGAACAGAACGCGCACTCGCCGGCCGTCTACCTCAACACCAACTTCTACGCCAACGTGAGCGTTCCGCCGTCGGCGAACGCGAGCGCGCCGCCGAGGTGGGAAGGGGTCGAGCGGACCAGCCAGTTTGAATGGCACGACCATCGCATCCACTGGATGAGCCCCGTCACGCCGCCCGAGGTCAAGGACACGGGCAAGCGCACCAAGATCTTCAACTGGAGCGTGCCGATCAAGGTCGGAACGCAGAGCGGGTCGATCGACGGCGAACTGTACTGGGTTCCCGAGAGCTCCAAGGCGTCTACCGGGGCGATCGTCGCGCTCGTGGCGATCATCATCGTGGGTGCGCTCGTCGTGCTCGTTGTAAGGCGTAGGCGACGCCGGCGTCCGCCGCCGACAAGCGGCGGTGATGCCGGCGAGCCGGCGAGCCGGCAGGAGGCGTGGTGAGGAGGTCTGGACGTGGTTAGGGCAAGGAGACCGGCGCTCCTCGGTCTCCTTCTCTCGATCGCGTACGTCGCGGCGCTCGCCGCGGCACCGCAGGCGTTCGCCCACGCTCAGCTGCTCGGCACCTCACCGACTTCGGGGTCGACGGTGGCGGTACAGCCGGCGGAGGTGATCTTCAAGTTCAACCAGGCGGTCGGCGGCACGCTCGGAGCTGTGCGCGTCTATGACGCGCAGGGCGGTGAGGTGGACAACCTGGCCGTCTCGCACCCCGAAGGCCAAGAGCACTGGATGGGCGTCGGGCTGAAGGCGCATCTCCCGGACGGCACCTACACGGCGACCTACCGCGTGATCTCCGCGGACACGCACATCGTCTACGGAGGTATGGTGTTCAACCTTGGCCGCCCGGGGGCCGCGCCGAAGTTCACGGTGGCCGGGTTGATCAGCCGCAACAAGAGCGGCGAGGTCACGACGATCGCGTTCGGCATCGTTCGCTTTCTCGATTACGTCTCGATCGCACTGATGCTCGGGGCCTTGGCCTTCGTTTCGGTCGCCTGGCTGCCGGGCCTCGCGGCAGCCGCCGGCGGCGAGCCGGCGTGGCAGGCGGCCTCGCGCGCGTTCGCTCGGCGCCTGCAGCTGGTGCTGCTCGCGGCGATCGTGCTCGGCGCGCTCGCCAGCGTGCTTGGGTTCCTGCTCCAGGGCGCAAGCGCCGCGGGGGTGTCGCTGTGGACCTCGTTGAAAGGTGCGGTCCTCGAAGACACGCTCGACAGCCGCTTCGGGCAGGTCTGGGGCGCCCGCGCGATCGACTGGGTCCTGCTCGGCGCGTTGCTGGCGACAGCGCGCGCTGCCGGACGTTCCCCGATCCCGGTGCTGCGCCCGGTCCCCCTCGGCGCCGACGGCCTGGCTCTTGACCGGCCGCCTCCCCGCTGGGCGATCGCGCTGGTCGGGGTCGGCGCCCTCTATTTGGCCTTCACGCCGGCGCTCGGCGGCCACGCGAGCGTGCAGAGCCCGGTGTGGGCCTTCTTTCCCTCAGATGTGCTGCACGTCCTGGCGGCGAGCGTGTGGGTCGGCGGTATCGCGTGCCTGCTGCTGGCTCTGCCCGCCGCGACCCGTCAGCTCGAGCCCTCCGCGCGAAGCCGTCTGCTGCTCGCGACGCTCGCCCGCTTCTCGCCGCTCGCGCTCGCAGCCGTGATCACGATCGCGGCGACCGGAGTGCTGCAGGCCTACATCGACGTGCGCAGCATTCACGGCCTGCTGCATACGACATACGGCGCGTTGATCATCGTCAAGACCACCCTGCTGATCGGCCTCGTCGGCCTCGGCTGGGTCAACCGCACCCGGGTGATCCCCGCACTTGCAAGGCTCGTTGGCGCCGGCGCGAGCCCCGGCGGCGTCGGGATGCTGGCGCGGCGGACGATGCGCGCAGAGTCGCTGCTTATGCTCTGCGTCTTCGGTGTCACGGCGGCGCTGATCACCTACGCGCCGCCGATCGACGCAGCCTCCGGACCGTACTCGACGAGCACGACCCTCGGACCGGCCGTCCTTGAGATCACCGTCGAACCGGCCCGCGTCGGCCTCAACACGGTGCACCTCTACCTGATCGACGCCAAGACCGGAACCCAGTTCACACAGACCAAGGAACTCACCGCGACCGCCCGCCTGCCGGCGAAGGACATCGGCCCGCTCCCGCTGCACGCGAGCCTCGCGGGCCCGGGCCACTACATCCTCAGCTCCGCCGAGCTCACACCTGGCGGTGAATGGGCACTCGACCTCACAGACCGGGTCTCCGAATTCCAGGCGTACTCAAAGACTGTGAACGTGCCGATCCGGTGACCGCGCTCCTGTACATCACACCCGCCTTGCTCGTGCTGCTGTCGCTGTGGCTGGGCAGCGAATCCTCGCGTTTAGGTCGCGGAGGGGACCCCGGCGTGCGCGCGTGGTGACGCGGGCGAACCGGTGGCGCCCCGTGACGCTGCCGCGTGGCGGACGACTTCTCGCCGTATCGCTCGCCGGACGAGCGCCGCCTCAAGCGACCTAGTCCTGAGCAGCGACGTCACGCCAGGGTGTTTGAACTTGGCGAGCCCATGCGAATGCACGCTGCCCGACACGTTCCGGAGCACCACTACTTCACAGGAGGCATGACAAGCTATGAGAATCACCAAGATCGCCGTGCTGGCCGCCGCGGGCGCGCTGCTCGCGCCGGCCGCCGCTGAGGCGCACATCAGCCTGCACCCCAACACGATCCCCGCTGGCGCGTTCGCGACGCTCGACGTGCGAGTTCCCGGCGAGCAGGAAGGAGCACACGTCACGAAGGTCGACCTACTGTTCCCCCCCGGCTTCACCAGCGTGGACTACGAAAACGTCCCCGGTTGGGCGACGCGCGTGATCGAAGCCAAACTCGCCACGCCGATCAAAGAAGGCGGGGAAACGATCAACACCGAGGTATCCCAGATCGTCTGGACCTGGACCGGGCCACTCGGCAAGGTCAACAACGCCCAGTTCATCAACTTCCCGCTCTCCCTGGCAATCCCTGAAAACACCGCAGGCAAAGCGCTCGAATTCAGGACCGTCCAGACCTACAGCAACGGCCAGATCGTGCACTGGATCGAACCATCGTTGACCGCCGAACACCCCTCGCCAAGGATCAACGTGACTGCCAAGGGCGGCGTCATCCAGGACGTAGCGGGTCATGAGGCCGGCCCCGAAGCGGGCCAGACCGGCGCCGGCCAGCCAACACCCACCGCGCCCGTCGCGAAGTCGAGCGGCGGCGCCTCGAAAGGCCTTGGCCTTGCCGCTCTCATCGTCGGTGCGCTCGGGCTGCTCATCGGGCTGGGTGCCCTGCTCGTAGCGACAGGAGCCCGGACCAGCGCGTGAGGGCATCGCGTTAGGGGGGAACGGCCAGCGTGACGCGCTGAGGGTGCGCTCACGCTGGCCACACGGCAGACCGCCGAGGCCTACACGGGGTGCCCGCACTGACGTGGCGACGAACCAACGGCACGCCGGAAGAGGCTCCCTAGGAGCAAGGGATTCGGTCGAAGGCACACCGCGACGACACCCTGTCCGAATTGAACGCTTGGATCGAAGACGGGCGACTCTGCTTCCATCGGACGGCCAAAGGCAAATCGGCTCCCAAGCGCAGCGGCGGTTCGTCTCTGCGGGGTGTTGATTACGTCTTTGCGGGAGTTCTTCCCGTCGTGGTGTCACCTGGGACGCGGCGGGCCGTCGCCCGCATTGTGAGCGCGCCGCGCCTCGGCGGCGCGTAGGAGTGCTTCTGCCTGCTCGCAGGCGCGCTGGAACGCGTGTAGACGCGCTGGGCTGGTAGGCCACTGTCCGTAGGTCTTGGCCTTGTACAGCTGGTAGCGCCTGCGGGCGTATTGAGCCTGGGCGCGCAGATCCCTCCAGATCGTTCATGGACATGGGGCTTAAGCGCCGAGACGACGCCCGTTGGTCGTTGCCGACCCATCCAGTGAACGGCCCCTGCAGGCGGGCAAGCCCTACTCGGTCTTCTCCGCGTTCCATCGTTCGTGGGAGAGAGAGCAGGCGCGAAGTGCTGGGCGCGCCGCCAACTGCCAGCGCTTCCATCGGGCCTCGCCAGAGGCGAGATCCCATCCCTTGCCTCGCTCGGCCTCGAGCAGGAGGTGGACGAACCCCCAAGGGCGGTGAGCATGAGGGGCGCAAGCGGCTCGAGCGGTTCCTCGCGCATGATGTTTCGGGGTACCGCGAGAACCGTAACGCGCTCTGCAGCAGTTCCACCTCGCGGCTGTCGCCCTACCTGCATCTCGGCTGCGTGTCCGCACGCGAGGTCGAGGACCGGCTGGGGTCGGATGGCGGGTCCGCCACCTTCCGCCGCCAGCTCTGCTGGCGCAACTTCCACCACCACGTCCTCCTCCATTTCCCCCGCAACGCCACCCCAGAGTTCCAACCGCGCTACCGCGGAAAGATCAAGTGGAGTCACGCCGAGCAGCGATTTGTGGCCTGGTGTGAGGGGTACATGGGGTACCCGCTCATCGACGCGGGCATGCGCCAGCTGCGGCGTGAAGGCTGGATGCACAACCGCGCCCGACTCGTGATCATTCCTGACAAAGGACCTCGGCATCGACTGGCGTTGGGGAGAGCGCCATTTAATGCGCCTGTTGGTTGACGGGGACGAGGCCAACAACAACGGTAATTGGCAGTGGATCGCCTCGGTCGGGACCGACCCCCAACCGGCCTATCGCCGGATCTACAACCCGACGCGCCAGATGGAGGCACACGACCCTGACGGAAGCTACGTCCGCCGCTACGTTCCGGAGCTGAGACACGTACCCGACGACTACATCCGCGAGCCGTGGACCATGCCGGCGCATGTGCAGCGCGAGGTGGGCTGCGTGATCGGGACCGACTATCCGAAGCCGATCGTGGACCATGCGGACGCCAGGCGGCGGGCGCTCGAGCGCTACCGGATCGGCTAGGTCTCCTGGACCTGGACCCACCGAACTGAGCCGAATCACGCTGATTGATTGTCGACGCGCTCGCTCTTGTGAGCGAGCGAGCACGTTGGTCGTCAAACCCGAGACTGCTGAGTTGGACGACTTCCGGGCGCACGGACTGACGATTGGCGCACGCTCGCTCGCGCAAGGCAAAGCCGAAGCGCTCGGGGCGCCACTCAGCGTGCCCGTCAAACGGTATCCACTCCGGGTGCTTGGGTGCTCGTGCCGGTGTCTTTTCTCGTGGAGTTGAGCCGGGGCGTTCATGGTGACGGCTATATGCAGGCACGCGCCTTGTCGGCGAGCGCTGGTGCGCCGGCGCGTTCGATGGTGTCGAGCAGGTCTTCGATCGGTCGTCCTCCAGCCCAGACGCTCGCTTGCCACCCGAGCAGCTCGAGCATTGCTTGGGTGTGCGAGTCAAAGGCTGGAGCGAGGAACTCGTCTGGGGTGATGACCTGCACGCCGTGGCGCTTCAGGCCGTCGCGTAGGTAGCCGCGGTCGTGGGTGAACAGGTAGTCGGCGTTGGCGGCCACGGCGAGAGCGCACACGTGGGCGTCCGCCGGGTCGCTGGTCAGGCTGGCGAGGTCCGGGACGAGCGCCTGCTCGGGGTCGATGCGCCCCGCCGGGAAGTTCCGGCGCAGGTAGTCGACCCAGCGCTGTGCGGAGTCTGGCGGTATTCGCTTCTTGTCGATCAGCGAGCTTTGCGCCTCTGTCAGAAGCTGCTCGCTCCAGAACAGGTCCAGTAGTCGCAGCTCTGCGGCAACGCGCCCGATCAGCTCGTGCATGACGCGCGAGTAGATGATGTCGGCGTCGAGAACTGCGCGAGGCCGCTCTCTGTCGCTCACTCGGCTGGGGCGCCGAGTGCGTCGAGTTCGCGTGACCAATCGTCGGTGATGTTCCGGCGCTGCTCTCGCTCGGCCTCAAAGGCGAGCAGCGAAGGGAGTGGGATCTTCCAGTGGCTGGATCCGGGGAGCTGCTGCGCATCGAGGTCGCCGTAGCTGATGAGCCGCATGACGTGCTGGCGGGAGAAGCCGAGGCGATCCGCGGCCTGTTGAGGGGAAAGTAGCTCTTGCTCCTCGGCCAGTGTCACGGCGATATGCTTGCCCGCTTCGAGCATCCTGTCGATCTCCTCTATCACGAGGACCGCCTGATCGCGCGAGGCTGGATCCAGATGCAGGGTCTTCATCACGACCAGCCTACCACGAACTGCCCTATCTGCACATCAAAGGGAGCAGCGCAGATCACTCAAGGGAGAGCGCTACACGCACGCTCTCCCTGGCGAGTTTCAGCGGGCGCTCGAGTTGTTCGAAACCTACATCGCTACCGAGGCGAAGCGGGAGGCGAGCGGCTGATTACTGTCCATTGCGCTGTCCATTGGCGGCCGGGGCGCCCGTCGTTGCTGGCCGGATTGGGCTTGTGGTGTGGTCTCCAAAACCGCAACGCCAGGTTCGATTCCTGGGTCCCCCGCTACCCAGAAGCCCGCAAATTGCGGGTTTTTGGCGCGCTAGAGCGGAATCCGCAGCTAGCAATGCGGTCTCTTTCGGTCGTAAGTGGTCCGCATGGATCCGCTGGAGCCCGCTCCCGAGGGCGACTTGTGTCCACTGGACTGTCCACTGAGCGGGTCCGCTCAGGTGTTCTCGCGCTCGGTGCGCTGCTGCGTGGTGAGCGGCCCGTCGTTGTCCTGCTCCCAGGGCGAAAAGTTCGGTCCATACGGAGGCCGCGTGGAGTTGATCCGGACACTCGGGGCGGCCGTGAGCGTTCGTCGCGACGTGCGTAGGCGCGAATCAAGCTGCGCCGGGCGGATGGCGGGCCGGTCGGGGGTCGTTGCCGGCCAACTTGCGCTCGTTCGTGGGCGGTTGCGCGCGCGACCGTTGGCGACTGGTAGTCGCGCGGCGCGAAGATCCTGCGCGACCCGGCGGTTCGTGGTCGATGCGGACACGGTGTCTCGGCTCCAAGCCGCAGCCTGTGGCCGCATGACTGCGACAGTGCGACCGGTCACTGCAAGGCAACACCGCGATCCGGCGTCCGGCAGCCCTCGGAAGGTCGCGGCGGGCCTTCCAGAGGCCGTCGACGCGCTCCGAGCCTTCGCCGGTCACCGACCGGAGGATCGCGGAGTTCAAGTTCACACGCTGGAGGGGACACGACGCTGCGCGCCAAAGCCACCTCTTCGTCGACCTCTTCAACCTCGCCAGTGCAGACACCGACAAGTTCCGCTGTATGTACGTGGCGGGGATCGAGGCGCCGCTGTATTTCCTCAAAGGTCGTCGCTCGCTAGACAGCGTGCTGGGGAAACACGCCGCAGTCACGACGCGCTTTCGTGAACTACACGGCGACAAGTACGCAACAGTCGGCGACTACTACAAGTCGGTCGCGGACCGTGTTACGATCATCGACCTCGTCAAGATCCTCCCCGCCCTCGCTGGACGCGACCGCCTGGCATGAGTGCGCATATTGGACGACGACACACTCGCCCGTTTGCAATAGCAGGCGCAAACTTTCCGTATACGCGGACGCCCCGTATTCGTCCGTTGCAGCCCTCCGGCTTGATTACCAGCACGCTCGACACCCACAAGGAAAGGACAACTGAGCGACCGGGGCTTGACTGGTGGTCAGAACAACACGAAGACATTCAGGTGATCGGCTGAGATCCAGTCGTTTCAGCTGCTGCCGATAGCGGTGTCGCCTTTTCCCTGGCGCGTGTTAGTAAGCGCCTGTGTCGTCAGTCTCTGCTCGCTGATCGCGTAGCGATCGAGCTCCTCCGCAGATAGGACGCGGTCGACACGCTTTGCGGCCTGGGAGTACAGCCTGGTCATGTCGACGACGTGCTCGGCGATCACTCCGGACTCCCGCCCCACGAGGATCCGCCCGCTGTCGGGCGTGAAGGCGACCGAGCGAATGCCTTCGGGGTCGAGGCTGATAATGCGCTGGCGTCTCTGCAGCGACCAGATCCTGAGCGTGTCGTCTGAGAACGCAGCCGCGACGTGCTCGCCGTCGGGCGAGATCGCCACTGCGTGGACGTGGGTGCCGGCCGCGGCTGCGAGCGTGCCGAGTCGCTCGCCGTCACAGTCGACGATCGTGAGCCCGGGGCCCGACGGAAGGGCGAAATATCGATCGCTGGCCTCGAACGCCACGAGCGCGAAGAGGTTGATCTGGTTCGGCTCGCCAAGCCTCGTGCCGTCACGTGTCCAGAGCTCCGCGTGACCAGTGTCGGAGATCGTGACGATGCGCGATCCCAGCGCCGAGAACATGACCCGCTGCACCTTGTAGCCGGTTGTCCGCAGCTTGCCGATCTCGTTTCCGTCCCAGTCCCACAGCCCCACCCGTTCACGCACGGCGACCGCGATCGACTCGCCCAAGGGGTCCGTCGCCAGATCGAAGCTGCGGTCCGGCGATGCGTGGTCGGCCATGAAGCTCCCGAGCGGCGATCCGTCGGTGCCCCACAGCCATACGGTGCCGTTGACGGAGGCCGCGGCGACCTTGGTGCCGTCGTCGTTGAACCCGATGCCGGCGAACGCGTGGTGAGGCGCCTCGACAAGGTGCTCATCGCGGCCACGCAAATCGCAGACGAGCTCGCCGTTGCTCGTCCAAAGCCCTGCACTCTGCGAGCTGCTGGCGGCAACGAACCGGCCTGCTCGGTCAAGCACGACGTTCTCGAGACGGACGTGCCCGCGCTCGTCGGGCGGCAGGACGAACCGCGTCCGGCAGCTGCCGTCCTTCAGCTCGCAGTGCTCGCTGGCGCCGGAAGCGGTCTCCACGATGATCGACACCCCTCCGTCGTGCCAGATCGGCTCGCCGATCGGGAATCCGGGGAGTCGCAGCTCTGTGCCCGCCGGATGCCACCGGAGCGTGCTCGTGCCGTTCCGGCTCACCGAGATCACACCGAGCGGGGTCGTGATCATCCTCACGACTGGGTCATCGTGGACGTGGCGTTCCGGCACCAGATCGTCCTCGAGGGTCCACAGGCGCAGTTCTCCGTTGCGTCCGTGGCTGAGCAGCGTCCGGCTGTCAGAGGGGTGAAACGCGACCGCCCTGACGGCGCCGGAATGACCCGCGAGGGTACGTGCCATCCCGCCGCTCGCGACCGGCCAGATCCGAACCGTCCGGTCCTCTCCCGCGGACGCGATCAGCTCACCGTCGGGCGCGAAGTCGGCGTCGGTGACACGCCCTTGGTGCCCGGATAGCCGGTTGACAGCCGTCCCGTCCTCGAATCTCACGACGAGGCTGCTCGCCTCGCCGCGGGTCGTCGCGAAGCGGTGGCCGTCGGAGCTGACGGCGCGTATGTACAGGTCGAGTTCCTGCGCTGCCTCGAACGTCCCGAGATGGGCTCCGGTCAGGTCCCACAGATCCCCTCGACCGTCGAGCGTGCCGGTGGCGAGCTTCCGATCTGCCAGTAGGGCAGCGGACGCTGTGCGGTCGGTCATAATCGTCGCACGCGGAGCCCCGTCGACGTCCCAGAGTCGCACACCGCTCTGGGGGGAGTCCGTGACGATCATCGACCCCGACGCATCGAGCTGACACCCGAACACTCGGGCGATCGGCGGGTAGAGCGTCTCGTCCCAGCCATCGTCTTGCTCTGGATCCCAGTCCGCGACGAAGTTCACGGTACGCGTGAGGTGCAACTCGTCATTTTGCGTCTCGAACAGCCAGGCGGCGTTATCGAGGTGGACTAGTCCACGACCGTCACCGCTCACAGACAGACCGTACCCGCCGAAGCCGCGCTCGCTCGGGCCGCCGGAAACGGGGAGCTCGCCAAGGATGGTGCCGTCGTCGGCATGCAGCCGCAGCGTGCCGTCACGGTAGCTGTACAGGCGTTGAGCACCGGGGCGCCGCGCGATCAGCGTGTCGCCCTCGCCGGGCAGCTCCAGGGTCCTGATCGGGGTCCCGCTGCGGGTCCAGAACTCGATCACGCCAGACCTGTCGGCGCTGGCATAGATCACGTCGCCGTCGCTGCTGAAGCCGGCCTCGCCGCCATCGTTGTCCTCGTCCTGACGGAGCCGCTGCACGGCCGCCGGCCTTGTCCCCAGCGTGAGACGAAACGCAGCGTCGGAGAACTCGTTGTGGTCGCGCCACAGCGCCTCCCAGGCGAGGAGAAACGCCGTCTCGGGCTCGGTCTCGACAGTCTGCCGCGCTTCGATGGCCAGCCGGATCGACTCCGACACGTTCTGGGCGATCTCGCGTTCCCGTTCGCGCTGTGAATCGACCTTACGCTGCTCCTCCTCGCGGAGGCGCTCCTCAGCGCTGGCGGCGATCAGTTCTACGGGTACCCCCTGGAGGAACTCCCGCATGCTCTGCAGCCAGCGCTCCGCTCCCGTGAGCATTTCACCTCTGAGGAGCAGCTCTGGCGCCCTTGCCTCCTGTGCCCAGACCTGCAGGCGGGGAGCGAGCTGCGTGTGATACCAGCGCAGGAACTCGGTGTGCTCTTGCGCCAGTCGCGTGAGTCGTGGCCAGGCCCGGATCAGTGCCTCATGTGCAACCTCGAGTGTTGGTTGCCCGGTGATCGGATCCTCCCCGGCGGTGAGCAGCCGGCCGTCGACGAGCTTGGCGGCGACCGTCTGTGCCTCGGTGTCTGTGCTCCACTCCAGCTGCCACGCGCGGCGAGCCGCTTGGGTCGCCCCATCGGCCGCTTCACCCAGCGGCGCCGGTGCCACGAGCTTGACCAGTAGATGGGTCGCGATCTGCCGCTCCTCGCGACTGAGATCTCGCCAGAGCCGCTCGGCGAGTTGGGCGATCACGCCACGGATCCCGAGCTGCTCACCGTCGGCATCGGTACCGCCGATCTCGAAGTAGGAGGATTCCTTCAGCAGGCCGGAGTCGGCGTCGCGCGCCCATAGCTCGGTGAGCGCAAGCTGCAGCAGTGGCAGATCGCCCGGAGTTCCGGCGACGTCTCCTACGAGCATCTCGGCGAGACCGGGCTCCAGGGCGCGGTTGCGCGCCCTGGCGGGCGTCTGAACGGCGGCGAGCAGTTCCTCCCGCCCCATTGCGAGCAGTGTCATTCGCCCCTGCTCGACTTTCACCGCGAGCATCGGTGTCTCCAGCACCCTGCCATAGAAGTCCGCTCGCAGCGTCAGCAGCACCTTGACGTCTGGCGAGGCGAGCGCGAGCAGCGTGTCGGTGAAGTGCCGGCGGGTGGTCTCATGTGGGCATTCGGTAAAAATCCGCTCGAACTGGTCGACGATCAGGATCGCCCCGTTCGGCAGGGCCCGTTCGATTGCTTCGGCGAGCTCGGCGGGCTGCTGAGTCGTGAGCGCTCGAGCGCGGTCCGCGTCATCATCGCGCGTCACTTTCAGCGTGTTGGCCGGGTCCTGCTCGTCGATCGCGAACAGCATGTCGAGTTGTGGCACGGACCCCGGTCTGAAGCGTATCCGCGGCTTGCCGTCGAGCCCGAGCACGCGGGCTTTGTCGAGCCCCTTCCTCAGTCCTGCTCGTACGAGTGAGGACTTCCCGCTCCCGGATATGCCGATCACGCTGACGAGGTCATATTTGCCGAGGTCCGCGATGAGCTCGCGAATCGCTTCGTCGCGCCCGTAGTAGAGCTCGGCGTCCTGCTCCTCGAAGACGTCGAGACCCCGGTAGGGATTTTCGCTGTATGGCAGCAGCGGCGGGCAGATGTCCCAGAGAAGCGAGCTGGGGCGTAGGAAGAACGATTCATGCTGGCGGCCCGCTTCGTCGAGCCCGGCCGGGACGACGCTCATCACCATGCCGATGACGGTGTCTGTTGCGTTATCCCACACGGGCCCGCCGCTGAACCCGTAGGAGACCTCCTGGCTTCGCGCGGAGAGCGAGGGGAACCCAGCGTCTTCGGAGGGGGCTATCCCCGTCACGTCGCCGGCGAGGCCGTCCGTCGACTTCGCGGCCGGGTATCCCCATGTCCAGTATCTTGCCCGGGTGTCTTGGCCGCTCGCGAGCGTGATCGTGCGACATGTGTCAGGGAGCGGCTGCGTGAGGCTGAGGACTGAGACGTCCTCTCGGTCGGGGTCACGCCAGTAGTTGGGCTCGACGAACGCGCGCAGCGGCGTGCCGCGGGCCGCATGAGGTTCGAGCTCGACGTGGTCCCCAGGGGCTGCACAGGCGTGTTCAAGGATCACGTGCGCACAGGTCACGATCAGCGTGCGCTCGCCGTCGCGGACAAGGAAGCCCGTACCGGCCGTGCCATGCTCGGGCGTGAGGATTCGGACGATCGACTTCAGGGGAGCGAAGCTCATCGTCCCAACGACCTAGTAGTGCTTTGGTAGCTTGTCACTCTTGTTGTGGTTGCTGGTGGAGGGGTAGTTCGTCGAGGTTGATCGTTTGTTTGCAGGTGGTGCAGCGGCCGGTCCAG
>Ga0116215_1000162_pt1 | contig 54839 bp, 56 predicted proteins | sample Sb_taG_7_FD_89698 | JGI IMG/M metagenome (GOLD analysis project Ga0116215, IMG submission 89698) | Peat soil microbial communities from Weissenstadt, Germany - Sb_50d_2_FS metaG | ecosystem: Environmental > Terrestrial > Soil > Wetlands > Peat | place: Germany: Weissenstadt | collected 2010-09-21
CTGGGCTGAGTAACTCAGCCCGGAGCTGAGCGCTCTAGACCAAGACACTTCCTCCGCGGGTGACCCGGCGGCGCCGATCCACACGGTGCCGACCGGGTTCCCCAGAGGACCGACGCGCGACCGAACTGGCGAGAGCCAGGCTGAAAAGGAGGTTCACCATGGGCGAGGGTCAGGAACCCGGAGGCGTCAACGGAGCGGACGAGCAGGAGCACGGGCATCAGGGCTCCTTTGCCACCGGGGAGGAGACGACCGAGCATCACCCGGAACGCGAGGACGAAGAAGGGGATTTCGCTACGGGTGAGGAGCAGGCCGAACCCGCGCACGAAGGCAGCTTCGCGGAAGGCCAGGAGGAGGCCGAGCATCATCCGGAGCTCCCCGACAACAAGGGCGACTTTGCCGAGGGCCAAGAGGAGGAGCATTCGCACCCGGGTTAGATCGGGAACTTCCCGGATGATCGAGCGATCGGCGCGGGCCGACTCGATGCGCTCAGTCCAATGGCAACGCAGAACACGTCCATGAGCTCGCTCGAGGCCGATGTCCTCGTCATCGGCGGCGGTTCGACGGGCGCCGGTGTGGCCCGCGACGCCGCGCTGCGTGGCTTCTCCACCATCCTGGTGGAGCGCCGTGATCTCACAGACGGGACCACCGGTCGATTTCACGGCCTCCTCCACTCGGGCGGCCGTTACGCGGTCAAGGACCCGTCAGCCGCACGCGAGTGCATCGCCGAGAACCGGATTCTCCGCGTGACCGCGGCGGACTGCGTCGAGGACACCGGCGGCATGTTCGTCTCCACCCCGTGGGATGACCCGGAGTACGGGGACCTGTTCCTCGACGGCTGCAGGGCGACCGGCGTCCCGGCCGAGGAGATCTCGGTTGCGGAGGCGCTCCATCGAGAGCCCCGCGTCAACCCCGACATCCGACGTGCCTTCCTCGTCCCGGACGCTGCGCTGGACCCCTGGAAGCTCGTCTGGGGGTGCGTGCGCTCAGCTGAGGAGCACGGCGCACGCATCCTTCCGTACCACAATGTTCTCGACCTCGAGGTCGACGGCGACCGGGTGGTGGGAGCGCACGTGCGCAGCGAGCAGAGCGGCGAGGAATTCCGGATTCGCGCCAGAGTTGTCATCAACGCGGCAGGAGCCTGGGCCGGACAGATCGCGAAGCTCGCCGGGTGCACGGTGAATGTCCGCGCCGGGATGGGACTGATGATCGCGATGAATCACCGTCTGGTGCACATGTGCGTGAACCGGTGCAAGCGCCCGTCTGACGGTGACATCCTGCTGCCGCTGCGCACCGCGTGCGTGATCGGTACCACCGACGTGTTCGTCCCCGACCCCGACCAGACGGAGATCCGCCAGGCGGACATCGACCTACTGCTCGACGAGGGGGAGAAGCTCGTGCCCGGCTTCCGGCAGGCGCGGGCGCTGCACGCATGGGCGGGCGTCCGTCCTCTCTTCGAGGACAAGGCCGAGGTCGCCGACACGCGTGACGTGACCCGCTCTCACGCGCTCCTCGACCACTCCTCGCGTGAGGGGATCGCGGGTTTTCTCACCATCACCGGCGGCAAGACGACGACGTTTCGCCTGATGGCGGAAGCCGCGGTCGACGCGGCCTGCCAGCAGCTCGGCGGCCCGCGCGCGTGCAGGACGGCCGAGGTGCCACTGGCGGGCTCGGAGAACCATGCGATGTACCGGATCGGGCACCGGCTCGCCGTCCGCGAGCCTGTCCCGCAGGCAGAGGAGATCATCTGCGAGTGCGAACTGGTCACCAGAGGCCGCCTCGAGGAGACGATCAGACAACGCGACACCACCAGCCTTGACGACATTCGCCGCCTGCTGCGGCTGGGCATGGGGCCCTGCCAGGGTGGGTTCTGCATCTACCGCGCGACCGGCATCCTGCACGAGGGCGGCCACGTCGACAGCGCGGCCGCAAATCAGACGCTCCTCGAATTCCTCGACGAGCGCTGGAAGGGGCTGCATCCCATCCTCCATGGGGATCAGCTGCGCCAGGCGCGCCTCGATGACTGGATCTTTCAGGGCATTCTCGACGTGGAGCACCTGCCGGGATGAACTACGACACCGTGGTCATCGGTGCCGGGCTCGCCGGGCTCACCGCCGCGCTTCGCCTGACCGAGCAGGGGCAGCGCGTGCTCGTCGTTGCTCGCGGTGTCGGTGCGACGCATCTTTCGCCCGCGACGCTGGACGTGCTCGGGTACGTCGGGAACACGCGCGTGGAGAGTCCCGCGCAATCCGTGGCGTCGCTGGTCGCGAGCACGCCGGATCATCCGTATGGGCACGTCTCCGAAGCACAGCGTGGCGCCGCACTGGCCTGGTTCGTCACGCGGGCGGCGACCGCGCTGGGCTACATGGGCAGCGTCGAGGAGAACCTGCTCCTCCCCACGGCCCTCGGTGTTCCGAAGCCGGCCGCATTCGCCCCGCGGACGATGGCGGGCGGCGATCTTCGTGCCGGGGGCCGCTTCGTGTTCGTCGGATTCAAGGGTTTCAAGGACTTCCATCCAACGCTGATCGCCGGCAACGTGGCGCGCGCGGGCCTTGCTGCGCCGATCGCTGCTCGCGCACTCGAGCTCGAGCCGCCGGCGAGCGGTCGTGGCGACCTCAGCGGGCGGGTGCTGGCCGGACGCTTCGACACCGAACAGCTGGGTGACTGGCTCGTCAGCGCCCTCGAGGGGCGAGTAGACCCGGACGAGAGGATCGGCGTCCCCGCGGTGCTCGGTCTCCGCAGTGGTGACGCCGCCTGGCAGACGCTCGAGCAACGGTTGGAGCGGACGGTCTTCGAGATCCCGACGCTCCCACCGTCGATACCGGGCATCCGGCTGTTCAACGCGTTGACGAGCGCGCTGCGCGCGGGGGGAGCCCGCGTCGTGCTCGGCGTCCGGGCCGCCGGGGCGCGCGTCGAGGATGGGCGTATCGAAGCCGTTGCGGTGACCAATGCGACCGGCACGGTGTCGCACCCGACCCGGTCCGTGGTGCTCGCCTCGGGCGGATTCGCGAGCGGCGGCATCGAGCTCGACTCCTTTGGTGTGACCCGCGAGACCGTGTTCGACCTGCCCCTGGCCGGCGTGCCCGATACCGACCATGTCCACTTCGAGCCGGGTTACTTCGATTCGCAGCCACTCGCCCGCGCCGGCGTCCCCACCGACGATCTGCTCCGGCCGGTGGGTGGCGGCGGGCGTCCCGTCTATCCGAACCTCCACGCTGCCGGCGCAACGCTCGGCGGAGCGGTTCCATGGAAGGAGAAGTCGGGCACCGGGATCAGCGTGATCACCGGCTACGCCGCCGCCGAGGCGATCCTCAGACCAGCCCCCGTGCCGATGTCGGAGTCGGCGCGATGAACTACCTCATCCGCGACTCGCTCGACCACTGCGTCAAGTGCACGATCTGCGAGACGTACTGCCCGGTGTCGCAGGTGACACCGCTGTTCCCCGGCCCCAAGTACATCGGTCCGCAGGCGGAACGGTACCGTGGCGCCGGCCCGTCGCCCGACTCGTCGGTCGACTACTGTTCCGGGTGCGGCATCTGCACCCAGGTCTGTCCGCAGGACGTGAAGATCGCCGAGATCAACTCGCGTGCGCGCGCGAAACTCTGGGAGAAGCGGGGCATCCCGCTGCGCAACCAGATGATCGCGCGCCCGACCGTGATCGGAAGGCTCGGAACACCGGTCGCGCCGATCGCCAACTGGGCGCTCCACAATCGCGCCGTTCGCAGGATGGTGCAGCGCGTGGTCGGCGTTCACCGCGACGCACCCATGCCGAGCTTCGCGGGCAGGACGTTCCAGAGGCGTTCACGCACACACCATGGGCCCGCGGGCGCACCGGCGGTGGTCTATTTCCACGGCTGTGGCACCAACTACTACGAACCGATCCTCGGTGAGATGGTCGTCGCCGTCCTCGAGCACAACGGATTCCGAGTGGTGGTCCCACCCCAGGACTGCTGCGGTCTCCCCCTTCAGTCGAACGGCAACTTCCCGGCGGCGCGCACCTACGTTCGGCGTCTGGTCGGCCGCCTCGTCCCGTATGCGCGCGAGGGACTCCCGATCGTCGCGAACTCGACGAGCTGCGGACTCATGCTGAAGCGCGAGGCCAACGAGATCCTCGGGATCGAGGATGACGATCTCAAGGTCGTCAGCGAGTCGATGTACGACCTGTGCGAATTCCTCCTCCGCCTGCACGACCGCGGCGCGCTGCGCACCGACTTCGCCTCACTGCCGCTCACGGTGCCGTACCACGCTCCGTGCCAGCAGCGCGGACACGGCATCGGCAAGCCCGCGCTCGACCTCCTGGCGCTCGTCCCCGACCTCACCATGATCGAGCTCGACGCCGACTGCTGCGGCATCGCCGGCACGTACGGACTGAAGAAGGAGAAGTACGAGATCTCGATGGCGGTCGGCAAGCGCCTCTTCGACGACATCACCGCCTCCGGCTCCGACACCGCCGCGTGCGACAGCGAAACCTGCCGCTGGCAGATCGCGCACGGTACCGGGGTCACGGCGGTGCATCCCGTCGAGCTCCTCTACCGAGCCTATGGGCTCGGCGGACGGCGTCAACCCGGGCCGGTGCCCGCTGCGCACCGAGCCACACCGGTGAACGGATGAGCATGGCAAAGCGTCGCGCCCCACGATCCGTGGTCGAAGCATCCCCCACCGGCCAGGCGGTCATGCGCGTCGACGACGTGCTGCTGTCGCGCGGCGAGCGCGGCACGTGGCTCATCGACCTCAGGGTGCGGTCGGGAAACGGCTATCGGTCTCTGCAGATCCCGATCGGCAAGCATCGAGCCATCGACCGCCTCGCCTGGGAGCTCAAGCGGAGCGAGAACCCTTCCTGACTACGCGGTCGGCGCGGTGTCGCCCCGTCCCGACTGCGACCCGGCCAGCGCTCCCTGGGGCAGCACGCTTCGCGCACCGACGAGCAGCGAGTCACACACCAGCGCGACACAACGCCGCCGCTGCGGCGGATCCATGAACAGCGGGTCGGTGTGGCTGATGCCGGCCATCATCGCGGAGATGTCGGTGATGGTCACGTCGGGACGGATACGCCCGGCCTGCTGTGCTCGCTTGAGGAGCTCCTCCACGGAGGCGATCAGCTCACCCGAGATCCTGCCCTTGGTGACGCTCAAGTCGATGCCGGATGCGGCCATGGCGTCGGCGAGCGCCCGGAAGTCCGCGAACTCATCACACATGCGCCGGACGAAGGTCACGAAGGCGTCGCCCGGGTCATCGGAGCCGGCCGCGGAGCGTGCCGCCGCGACCAGCGGGGAGATCCGGGCCCTCAGCAGCGCCTCGAAGAGGGCGCCCTTGGTTGGGAAATTTCGGTACACGGTCCCGACCCCGACCTGGGCGAGCTGGGCGACCTCATCGATGGGAACGTCGATGCCGTGGGTGGCCATCAGAGTGGCGGCCGCTTCGAGGATGCGCTCGCGATTGCGCTGCGCGTCGACGCGCAGGTGCCGTTCACTCACCTGCGGCGCAGCCTCGAGCTGCTCTCTCCCGGTCATCCCCGTGCTCATCGGTCGTCCTGACTGCGTTTGACAAACGGAACCATCGTTCCGTATAGTACCCCATAACCGGAGCCCACGCTCCGATTGTAGCGCACAGCTGAGGACGACGATATGGAACTGAGACGCGTGAACCCCTGGCTCGTCCTCGTCATCGTGGGCCTTGCCCAGTTCATGGTCGTGCTCGACGCCACCATCGTGAACGTGGCTCTCCCCTCGATCCAGCGCGGGCTGCACTTCTCGCCATCGAGCCTGCAGTGGATCGTCAACGCCTACACGCTTGCATTCGGGGGCTTCCTGATGCTCGGCGGCCGGGCCGCCGACCTCCTCGGCCGCCGCCGCCTGTTCCTGCTCGGCATCGTGCTCTTCTCCGCCGCCTCGCTGATGAACGGCCTCGCGGGATCCGCGGGGATCCTGGTGGCCGGGCGCGCACTGCAGGGCCTGGGCGGCGCGCTCGTCTCGCCGGCGGCACTGTCAGTCCTGACCACGACGTTCGCCGAAGGCCGCGAGCGCACGACCGCGCTCGGCGTGTGGAGCGCCGTGGCGGTCGGAGGCGGCGCGGTCGGCCTCCTGCTCGGCGGTGTGCTCACGAGCCTGCTCTCGTGGCAGTGGGTCTTTTTCGTGAACGTCCCGGTCGGCGTGGTCGCGATCGTGCTCGCCCTCCGCTTCGTCCCCGAGAGCCGGGTCCAGAACGCCGGCGGCGGCGTCGACGTCGCCGGAGCGGTCTCCGTCACCGCAGGGCTGGTGGTGCTCGTCTATGCGCTGGTCAACGCTCAGACGGTCGGCTGGCTCTCCGGAGAGACGCTCGGGCTCGGCGCTCTCGCCGTGGCGCTGCTCGCCGCCTTCGTCGTGCTCGAGTCCCGGCTTCGCCACCCGCTCATCCGCCTTGGCATCTTCCGCATGCGATCGATCACCGGAGCCAACGCCGCCATGCTGCTGGTCGCGGGCGGCATGTTCGCCATGTTCTTCTTCGCATCGATCTACGTGCAGGAAGTGCTCGGCTACAGCGCGCTCCGCGCGGGCCTCGCGTTTCTCCCGGTGACCCTCGGCATCATCGCCGGCGCCGGGCTGTCACAGCAGCTGATCCGCCGCGTGGGCGTGCGTGCCGTCGGGCTCTCGGGCATGTCGATCGCCGCGGTTGGGCTCGTGGTGCTGAGCAGAATCCCCGTGGCGGGCACCTACCTGGGAGACCTCCTGCCCGGGCTCATGATCATGTCCGTGGGCATGGGGCTCACCTTCGTGCCGATCACGCTGATCGCGACGACCAACGTCGGCGCCGAGGATGCCGGGCTCGCATCGGGGCTGCTCAACACGGCGCAGCAGCTCGGCGGCGCGATCGGGCTGGCAGTCCTGTCCACCCTTGCCGCCAACACCACGGCGCACACGGTTGCGTCGCTCGGTCATGCGCCGACTCCGGCCGACGGTGTCAGCGCACTCGTCTCCGGCTTCCACGTCGCCTTCCTGGTCGGTGCGTTCCTGATGCTCAGCGGCGCGGTGATCCTGGCGACGACCATCCGCCGGCGCGACGTCGCGCGCATCGACGCCGCCAACGAGGACGCGCTGCCGGAGCTCGAGGTCCTCGAGTCTCTCGCCAGTTGAGACCGGATGCACAGCGGCGATCGAGTCGATGTGTGCGCGAAGGACGAAGTTTCCCGACATGAGTTCTGACACAGTTGGTCACGATGGCACCCATGCACACGGCGTTCCGCCGAGTCGACAGCGCGGCGAGCGGGTGAGCGCGGCTCCGAAACGGGACGGCACCGAGCCGGATCCGACCGCTCAGGCGACTGCGCCGATCAATCAAGCGCGGTGGCGGAATCGCATCCGCGCGACCGGGACCGTGAGAGCACTGCGCGTGCAGATGACCGAAACCGGATCAAGCCTCGGTTGCGAGATCGGCGACGAGGCCGGGAGCCTGCTCCTCGTCTTTCCCGGGCGGCGCCGGATCCCGGGCATCGAGTTGGGCGCGAGGGTCCTCGTCGAGGGCATGGTGGGGCTCTGGCGCCGTCAGCTCGCCATCCTCAACCCATATTACGAACTGGTGGGCGACTAGCCCCAAGGAGCGCCGGCGGGTCGGTTCAGGCGATGGCGCGAACGCCGGTGTCCGCGCACTCCTCGGGCCCGAGCGCGGTCATGAACACCCGCTTGGTCGCGATGAGTGAACCGGCGAACGGCGACCGATAGGTCCCGGAGAGGGGCGCGACGTCCGCATAGTCGCGACCGACCGCAACCGTGACGTACTCATAGCCGGTCGCCCGGCCGTGCGTGGGATCGAGCGACAGGACGCGCGCGCGTCCCTCGCCGTCCCGCACCAGGACCTCCACCCAGGCATGCGAGCCACCGAATCCGAGCAGCTGGCCTGACACGTACCTCGACGCGAGTCCCAGCCGGCGGGTCAACGCCAGGAGCACGTGGGCATAGTCCTGGCAGACGCCGGCGCCGCGTCCAAGCGCCTCCGCTGCCGTGGTGCGCACCGACGTGGCGCCGTGCTCGTAGGCCATGGCGTCGTGCACGCACGCGTTGGCCGCGTTCGCGAGTGCGCTCCCGGTCAGACCACCGGCACGCAGCCTGGCGGCGAGTCGATCGATTGCGGCATCGGGAGCGGTGAGCGGCGTGGCGTCGAGGAGGTTGCGGTCCTCGAGCATGGCGGCGGACACCAGGTGTGGGCCGTGCCGCGCGTCGCGCTCGACGATGCTGGACATCACGAACGTGACCTCCCGCTCCACTCGGGGAATCTCCAGCATCACCACCGTGTTCCCGAAGACATCGACACCGGCGTCGACGCGTCGCGGGGTCGCATCCAGGACGCTGAGGCGGCGGCTGATCCGGTGCTGATCACCGTGCTCGCGCCGCGGCTGGACGACGAGCCGCTGCTCCAGCGAGCGCACCGGGCCTTCGTAGCGATACGTGATGCGTTGATGAATCCGGTAGCGCGTCCGGTGCACGCGGTTCCAGTCGACCTGCAGGGGATCCGCGGACCAGCGCGTCCCCGGGTCCGATCGGGACCGTTCCACTCGCAGGGTCACGGCACGTCACCGGGGAATTCGCCCAGCACCGGCGGGGACGCGCTCGACCATGGAGGGGCGTCGAGCGGCTCGGCCGCGACGCGCATGGCGCGGAGTGGCGCCGCGCCGTAGTGGGTCATCATGGCGATGTCGAGGGCGTCGCGCCCGCGACCGATGAGGACGCGCCCGGTGCGTCTCGTGTTGTTGCGTGGATCGAACGTGTACCAGCGATCGCCGACGTACGCCTCCAGCCACGCCACGAAGTCCATCGGCTCATGGGGCTGGGGGACATCGATGTCCGGCAGATAGCCGAAGCAGTATCGAGCCGGGATGTTCAATCCCCGCAGGAAGGTGACCGCGAGCTGGGCGAAGTCGCGGCAGACGCCCTCGCGCTGCAGGTAGATGTCGGTGGCTCCCGTCGACGTCCCGCTGCTGCCGTGTCGAAAGATGATGTTGTCGTGCACCCAGTCGACGACCGCCTGCACACGTGGCCATCCCGGCGTCACGCCGCCGAACAGACGCCATGCGGTGTTGCCGAGACGGTCGGACTCGCAGTACCGGCTGGCGAGCGTGAAGTGCAGGGTCGAGTCGGGCAGGTCGGCGACGGCGGACTGCGTCGCGGCTTCGTCAACCTCGTCGACACCCGCATCCACATCCACCTCGGCCTCGTAGCGGATGTGCACCGTGCCGGGTCCGAGCACGAACCGCTGGCACGTATTCCCGTACAGGTCCGTGTACTCGTGGAGCGCGGCCGGCGGCCAGGTTTCGACGCCCGCGCTGCTCAGCGCGACCACGGAATCCCGACGCGGCTCGACCTGGAGGACGAACGTGACCGGCCACTCGAGGTCATGGAGGAATTCACAGCCCACGCGAAGCCGCCGAACGCTCGTGGGGGCGTCGATCACGATCCTCACTGTACTGCCGAATCGCCGCATGCGAACCACTCTCGATGCACAATCGCGGGCGCGATTCCTTGTGCGCGGCGACCAATGACGATGCTGCGGATGCGCGGAGTACTGTCCGTGGATGACCATCGAGGCCGGCGCCGCACGGGGCCTCGCCTCCGGACTGCCGCGAGGGGCCGACGAGTGCATCGACCCCGACGGCGCTGTCCGCCCGCCGTACACCGAGTTGCTCGCGACCCTGGAGCGCGCCGCGGGCACGCTGCCGAGAATCCGCCGGGATGCGCAGCAGTGGTTCGCGGATCGGGGCGTCACCTTCGGTGTTCCCACCGAGGGCGTCGCGCCGATCTTTCCCTTTGACCCCGTACCACGGGTCCTCTCATCCGGTGAGTGGCGATCCCTGAGCCGCGCGCTCTCGCAGCGCGCGATGGCCCTGGATCTCTTCGTCTCGGACTGCTATGGGTCGCAACGGGCGATCCGCCACGGCGTCGTGCCCGGGCGGCTCGTGTACAGCAGCACCGGGTACCTCAGAGACATCGTCGGCATCCGCCCGCCTCGAGCCACGTGGTGTCATGTCTCCGGCATCGATGTGGTGCGCGTCCAGGGCACCTTTCACGTTCTCGAGGACAACGTGCGAATCCCGAGCGGCATCGCCTACGCGCTCGAATCCCGTCGCGCCATGGAGGCGCTGGCGCCGGACTGGTTCGAGCTCGCGCCGGTCCGGCCGATCCACGGGTACACCGGGCGGCTCCGGCGCATCCTGCAGCGGATCGCGCCGAGGCAGTGGGACGCTGACATCGTCGTGCTCACGCCGGGCTCGTACAACGCCGCCTACTACGAGCACCGGCTCCTCGCCGATGAGATGAACGCCACCCTGGTCGAGGGTCACGAGCTGATCGTGGTCGAGGACGAGGTCTACCGTCGTGACGCGGACGGCGTCTCGCAGCACGTGGATGTCATCTACTCGAGGGTCAACAGCGAGTGGCTCGACCCACTGGTGTTCCGCCGTGATTCGATGCTCGGATCCCCGGGGCTCATCGAGGCGTGGCGCCGGGGCAACGTGGCCATCGCCAATGCGCCGGGCACCGGTGTCGCCGATGACAAGGTGATCTACCCGTACGTTCCCGCGATGATTCGCTACTACCTCGGCGAGGAGCCGCTCATGGACAACGTGCCCACCTACGACCTCACCGACGACGTCCAGCAGGCGTACGTTGCTGCCAACATCGACCGCATGGTGCTGAAGCCGGTGGACGCCAGTGGTGGGTACGGCATCCACTTCGGCAGGCTCATGTCATCGGCTGCGCGCGCCGAGTTCCTCGATCGGGTCAGGGCGACTCCCCGGCAGTGGCTGGCACAGGAGGAGGTGGCGCTGAGCCGGGCCGTCTGCCTGCGCGCCGGCGGCGGCTTCGAGCCCCGGGCCGTGGACCTGCGCCCGTTCGTGCTGCTCGACGAGCGGCCCTGGATCGTGCCCGGCGGGCTGACGCGCGTGGCCGGAGACCCGGATGAGCTCGTGGTGAACTCGTCGCAGGGAGGTGGGAGCAAGGACACATGGGTACTGACACGCTGACCTACTCCGTGTCGCACCGCACCGTGCTGCGCTACACGGCGACGGTGACGCTCTCGTACAACGAGGTTCGGATGCGTCCTCGCGACCGGGGTTCGCAGCGGACGCTCAACTTCTCGCTGATGAGCACGCCCTGGGCGGTGCCGCGCAGCCGCGTCGACTACTTCGGCAATTTCGTCCACCGCCTCGACGTCACGACACCCCACGATCTCCTCGAGTTCGCGGTCGACGCCGTGGTCGAGAACAGCGAGCCGCGCCGCCGGCGCCTCTCGGAGTGGGACCAGGAGGCGCTCGCCGGTGACCCCCGCCTCGAGTTCGTGCTTCTCAGCCCGCGAGTGCCGATCGCGGAGAACACGCGATCGCTCTGGCACGACTGGAACGGCGATGACACGAGTTTCGACAGCATCCTGGCGACAGCCCAGCGGATTCCCCGCGAGCTGCGCTACGTGAGCGGGGCGACCACCGTCGAATCGAGCATCGACGACCTCCTGGCCGGAGGCGCGGGTGTGTGTCAGGACTTCACCCATCTCTTCCTTGCCATGGTCCGCGGAGCGGGGTGGCCGGCCCGATACGTCAGCGGGTACCTCGGGCCGGTCGACGAGGAGCAGGTGGTCGAAGGGCAGTCGCACGCGTGGGTCGAGGTCTGCGGTTCCGACGGCCGCTGGCTCGGCCTCGATCCGACCCTCGGCCAGCACGTCGGCGCGCATCACCTCCGGCTGGCGGTCGGTCGCGACTACGGCGACGTCGCGCCCCATCACGGGCTGTTCTACGGGGCGGCGACCGGCGCGCCACCCGAGGTCACGGTGCGGATCGCCCGGATGTCCAATCAGCAGGTGGACCAGGTCGAACGTCACGCAGCGGTGCACTGGCAGCAGCAGCAACAGCAGTAGGCGCCGGTTTGGTCAGGTCCAGGGGCGTGCCGACCTGGCCGCCCAGTACTCGTCCGCGGACACGGCGACATCCGGCAGGCCCTCGGCCCCGATGTCGAGCGCTCGGAGGTTGCTGACGAGCTGATCAACCGTGGCCGCGCCGCTGAGCACCACCGAGACCCATGGCTGCGCGAGCGCCGCCGCGATGGCGAGTGCGTCCGGCTCGACGCCACGCTCGGTCGAAGCCCTGCCCAGGGGACTGTGCACGTCGCCGGCGTCCCCGGCACGGGTGAGCCTGCCGTTGGCGAGCGCCTCCTTGATGATCACCGCCCATCCCGCGGCCGACGCCTCAGCGAGAGCGCTGCCGGCCGACGGCTCCAGCAGGTTCCACGTCGCCTGCACCGAGCAGAACAGCGGCACGCCGTCGACGCGCAGATCGAGTGCGCGGCGAATGGTCTCCGACTGACGCGGCCCGGTTGTCGTCATGCCGATGAGCAGACCCTGGTCGCGATGCCGCGCGAGCGCGGCAAGCAGCGGTGCGTCGTCGAGGGCTCCGGATTCGATCGTCAGCGAGTGCACCTGGTAGAGGCTGAGGTGATCGCCGAGCAGCGCGCGCGTCTCGCTGTACTGGCGCTTGAACGCGGTCAGCGAGAGGTCCTTGGTCTCGTGCACCGGAGCGTCGAGGTTCCACGCGCCGACGTATGTGTATCCCCACTTCGAACCGACGACCAGGTCGTCGAGAGGCGCGCGTTTCGCGATCCACCCACCGAGAAAGGCTTCAGCCGAACCGTACGAGCGCGCGACGTCGATGTAGCGCACGCCCTGGGCATACGCCGTGTCGAGCAGATGCATGGTCCGCTCGCGGAATGCCGCTTCAGAGCGATCTCTCCCGAGGTCTTCGCCCCGACCGGTCGTGATGTAGGCGGGCCTCCCGATCGCCGCGAGCCCGACCCCGATGCGGCTTATCCGGGGCCCGTCGCGACCGAGCGTCGCCATCTCCATGGCGGCAACGATACAGACGGATCAGGAGATGGTCAGTTCGGCGTGGAGAAGCCTGGGATCACATCGAGCGGCGGCGGCGCACGGTCGCAGTCACAAGGAGGACCACGCCTGCGCCGAGCAACCATGGAGCCACCGCGGTCGGCGCCGCTCCGGTGGACGGCGTCGAGACGGTGGTTACGGCGGCGGTGCAGATCCCCGTGGGCGGCCTGATCACATTGTCGTCCAGGGTGAGCGCCCCGTTCCTGGCCAGAGCGCGTCCACCGTTGAGGCCGCCGCCAACGCCGATGGTGGCCCCGGTCGTCATCGTGATGCTCGTGAGTGCAATCAGGTTGCCCTGGAACGACGTGGCCGTACCGAGAGTGGCGGAGCTGGTCACCTGCCAGAACACGTTGCAGCCGCTGGCACGGTTGATGAGCACGACCCGAGATCCACTTGCGGTGGTGAGTGCTGAGCCGATCTGGAAGATGAAGAGCGAGCCGGCGGTTCCTTCACCATTGAGTGTGAGGGTGCCGGTCAGCTGCGCCGACGAGCTGAAGTGATAGACGCCCGGGGTCAGTGTCTTCCCGCCGAGGTTCACGCCCGACATGTTGTGGAAGGGCGTCGCGTGGGCCGCGTCGTTGTATGTGGTCACGAGGTCGCTGTGCGCTTTGATCGCAACCGCGTCGTCCTCGTTCTTCGCTCCGGTGACCAGTCCGGGCGGAAACCCGGTGACCGACGACGCCTTGTTGGGGCTGATCGCCAGGTTGCCCGTGATCGTGGTGGCACCGGTGTTGGTGATGGCGGATGCGGCCATGACGGTGAAGTTCGCGGCCGACAACAACCGGGGCTTGAAAACGGCGGCCTGGGCCACGATTGGAAGCGCGCCGAGGGTCAGCCCAAGGGCGCAGGCAAGGAGGGCGAGGGAGCGCGAGACGTGGTTTGAGCGGAGTGGGGGTGTCACGAACCCCCAGCATGCGCCCCTGCCGGGATGCAGACGGTGCGCTGGCGTACAGATAGGACCTATTGCTCAGCCGAAGAGGGAGGTCAGGTTCCCCGCGGCTGACGAAGCACCCCCGAGCAGCGCCAACCCGAAGGCCGTTTCGATCGCGCGAAGCGTGGTGTAGTGATCGCCGGCGGTTGCGATCGATCCTTGTCCGCGCGACTTCGAGGAGATCACGATCATCGGCACCCGGCCGCCGGGGGCGTTCCCGCAACAGGACCCGGAAGGAGCCGCATCGTTCTCGTCCATCGTGATGATCACCGTCCCGTCATCCGCGAACCAGGGTGATGCGAGCACGGCGGGAAGGGTCGCCCGCAGCCACGCGTCTCCCTCCGCGACGCTGCCGTCATGCATGTCATGCACGAGATTCGGCGTGATCCAGACGAAATCCGGCGCCTCGGCCGAATCGAGGGTCGACAGCATCGCCGCGGCGCCGGGATAGGGAAGGATGTGGGTCGCGCAGGCGCTGCCGCGATCGAGACTGAAATACATGAACGGGTCGTGCTTCTCCGCGTACTCTCCCGCTCCGGCGACGTGGTCGCATCGCGTCGGCATGCTTTCCATGTAGGCCAGCCACGGGATCCCGGCGCCGGACAGCTGGCTGCCGGGATCCGGTGCATCGAACGGACCGCATCCTTCGCCGTCCGGGTGCAGTCGGAGCGCACTCCCTGGGTGGCCCCGCTCTCGAGTGCGAGGTAATTGGGTGCGCTGGGGTGAGCGATCGCATACCAGGCGGCGAGCGACGCGTAACCTGCGGACAGCGAACAGAGATACGGATCGTTCGGACACGAACCGAGCGTCGCCGCGTAGCCGCGATTCTCCTCAACGATCACCATGACGTGTGGCTCGAGACGCACCGCGGGTGTGTCCGGACGTGCGGTCGGCGATGGCCGCGTCGTGAGCGGCGAAGGCACGGATTCCTCCGCGGGCGTTGCGGCGCATCCAGCCAGGGTGACCACGGTCATCGTCACGATTGCCGCTCGCCACAACGTCAGTCCGCTCAACACCCGACACGATCTTCCCGCCTGAGCTCGACGGCGTGCACGGACGGTGCGGACCCCGGCTTCGGTTGCTCCCGCGAGCGTTAGGCCCGGGACCGTCCGCGCATGAGATACCAACCGATGACGATGAGCACGATCAGGACGACGACGTAGACGATGATCTCTTTGGTGCCGAACACGTTGAACGCGAGCATTGGCTGACTCCTTGGTCGGTGGTGCGGCCGAGCTGTCGCGGCCACGGCGGACTGGCGCATCCTACGGTGCCGGTCCGGTTCTCCGCTCATCGCGGTAGGTGCGGGAGTACGTCGCTCAACCGGAACGAACGTGAGCGCGCGGATCGCCGTTGGTGGCGCAAATGACGCAATCACCCCCGCGGTGCGACGCGCGCGCGGTGGCTTCCTCACCTGTCCGGTCGGCTCTCCGCAGGCGGCCCTAGAATCCGCCCCATGCGAAGGGTCATCGGGGGCTGCCGGCGGATCGTCGCGGCTCCGGGCTTCCGGGAGGGGGCGATCATCGCTGCGGTTTTGCTCGTCGGGCTCCTCGTTCGCCTTCCGAGCCTGAATGGACCGCTGCTCGCGATCTCGTCGTTTCGTCAGACCGAGACCGCCTATCCCGCGCTCATCTATCACCAGCAGGGCATCAACCTGCTCGCGCCGCAACTGCCTGTGCTCGGGAAGCCGTGGCAGGTTCCGTTCGAGTTCCCACTGTTCCAGGCCATGGGCGCGCTGATCATGGACCTGGGTGGAGCCACCGACTGGGCGATGCGCATCAGCAGCGTGATCTGCTGTCTGGCCACCGCGTTCACCATCTGGGGACTGGTGCGTCACCTCTCCACTCGGACGGCCGCCGGCATCGCCGTGGTTGTGTTCCTCGCATCCCCGTTCAACATCTGGTGGAGCCGCGCTTCGATGATCGAGTACATGGCGACCGCGCTCTCGGTCGGGTACGTGTGGGCGGGCATGGTCTGGATCGACAACCGGCAGAAGCGCTTTGCGGTGCTGGCGATCCTCCTCGGGACTCTGGCAATGCTCGTGAAGGTCACCAGCGCGGTGTTCTGGATCGTCCCCCTGTTCCTGTACTGGGGCGTGACTGCGAGACCACCGTGGCGCGCCTGGGTGCGCGAGCGCCTGCGGACGTCAGCGGTGCTGTTCGTCATCCCGCTGATCGCATGCGTGCTCTGGACGCACCACGCGGATGACGTCAAGGCGGCGAGCCCCGCCACGAGCTGGATGACCAGTGAAGCGCTGGCCGGATTCAACTTCGGCTCGGTGGGCCAGCGATTGGATCCGCACCAGTGGGCGAAGATCATCGGTCCGCTCGACACGTTGGTGACAGGGCTGCCGTTCTGGATCCTCGCGGCGGTCTGCATCATCGCGATCCTGCGTGAGCGACGCGCCGTGTGGGTCGGGATCATCCTTGCCGGCGCCCTCCCCGTCTTCACGTTCGTGAACCTCTACGCCATCCAGGCGTACTACCTCGCGGCGGTCACGCCCGCTGTCGCCGCCGTCCTGGGCTATGCCCTCGACGGTGTGATCCGCTACTGGCGGCCCGTACCACTTCGGGCAGCGACAATGGTCGTGATCGTCGCGTGGCTGGGCGCAACCCTGTACAGCCAGCGGGATTTCCTGGCGTCGAGCTACACGACCCCCACGCCCGATCCCGCCAACATCCTGGCGCAGGCACGGGAGATCGACGCGGGAACAGGCCGGCAGGCACTCATCGTGTTCGATGGACTGCAGTGGTCACCGGCGGTGCCGTACTACGCTCGGCGTCGAGGCATGATGCTCGTGCAGATCATCGTCACCCGGAAGCTGCTCGACTCGCTCCCGGGTCAGGGATACACGTATCTCTACACGGCCACGCCACACCCGGGTCACTTCTCTGCCGACGCGCTCGCGGTGCTGCAGCGATGGTCGTGGTTCGGCGACGTCAGCCCGCACGTGTTCCACCTGGGTGCGACCTACACGAGCGTGGACACCGCCTACATCGCGGCCGCCACACAATCAATCCAGCCCGTCGTCGACACCAGCTCACTGATCGGCGAGCCGCGCACCATCGGCTGTGATGGACCGGCAACGGACATCGCGGTCTCGACCGGTGACCCCATCATCCTGGAATTCGCACAGCTGTCAGCGACCGGCGGGACGACCCTCGCCGTCAACGGACGCTGGCTCCCCGCCGAGCGCACGGTCATCGTCAACCCCGATGCGACATCAAGCGGCACGCTGCGCCTCGCCTGCGCCGGCGGTGCTGACCTCGATCTCGCCGGCGTGTACGCGCAGCGACCGTAACCGCCGCGCGTGCGTCAGCCCGGCGCCTGTGGAACTTCGCGGATCACCCGTCCACCCTCCCGTGGAAGGCGCCGTCGAGCATGCGCGCGACCGAGGCGGCATCCGGCGCGAGGGGATCGTCGCGGCTGGCGTCCATGACACGCCGAGCAGCTTCGTCGAGCCCGGCCTCGGGCATCCCGAGCGCCTCGAGCGAATCGGGGAGCCGGAGCCGCAGTAGCAGCGCGAAGAGTGCCCGGGCGGGATCGTCGCTCCCGAGCACACCGGCGGCCGCGCTCCACGCCTCGGGCGACCGCGCGCACACCAGCGCGGTCGAATGCGGGAGCACGACCGCATGGGTTTCGGCATGGGGCAGGTTCCATCCGCCGCCGAGCACGTGACAGGTCCGGTGATGGATGCCGGTGCCGGCCTGCGCGATCGCGACTCCGGCGAGGCAGGCGCCGACGAGGTTGCCGGCATGCGCACCGAGGTCGTTCGGGTGCTCCAGAACGCGCGGAAGCCCGTCGACCAGGCGGCGCGCGCCATCGCTCGCAAGGATGCTCGTGATGGGGTTGGCGCCCGCGGACCAGAGCGCTTCAAGGCAATGTGCGAGCGCATTCATGCCGGAAGCCGCCGCGAGGCGAGGCGGCATACCCACGCACAATTCGGGGTCGTAGACGACCGTGCGCGGCAGCACCCGCGGGTCTGACCACGTTTGCTTGCGACCCGCGCTGGTGCGACCCCAGATCGGGGTCATCTCGGATCCGGCGTAGGTGGTGGGCACCGCGATGAGCGGCAGATCGCACGCCTGGGCAATCACCTTGCCGAGCCCGGTCGCGGAGCCACCTCCGAGGGTCACGACCACGTCGGCAGCGACGTCGCGCGCGATGCCGACAGCCGCGTCGGCCACGTCGGACGGCACATGCTGCGCGGCATCGCGCACCTGACCCGCGTATCGATCGCCGAGCGCGTCACGCAGGCGCATGAGCGCGCCGCGCGTCGACGCCCCGCCCGCAACCACCAGTGCTCGACGCTTCTCGAGCCGAGACACCTCTTCCGGAACGCGCTCGAGCGAGCCGGCCGCGAATACCACACGTGACGGGAGCGCCGACCACGTGAATGCCGGGATCACCGCCCGGCACCTGGCGAGCGGAGCTCGGCCATGCGCTCTGGCGGAGGCAGCCGACCCGGTTGCTGCGGTTCTTGCGAGCCTGAGACCATCAAGCCGGATCTTGACACCGAGCTTTCGAGGTCCGGGTCCGTAGACTCCGGGCGTGTCCGAGTCCGACGGCGACCTGCTCGCTCTCCGCCAGCGCCTTGGCGACCTTGATCAGCGGATCGTCGAACTGATCGCGGAACGATTCCGGGTGGTCGCCGACGTCGCCAGGGAGAAGGCCGCCTCCGACGCCGCGATCCGCGATTCCGACCGTGAACGCGAGGTGCTCGCCTCCGTGGAGCACATCGCGAGGACCGAGGGCGCTCCCGTCAACCTCGTCCGCCGGATCTACCGCGATCTCCTCGCTGAATCGGTGAGCAGGCAGGTCTCGAGCCGCTCCGGCCTGCATCGCGAGGTGACGTTGCGCGTCGCCGTGCGCGGCGAGCACTCCTTCGGGTATCTCGCCGCTCAGAAGTATCTGTCCGCGCGGGAGGTGGACGGCGAGATGATCGTCACCCGCACGTACCAGGCCGCGGTCGACGCGCTGAAGGACGGAGAGGTCGACCTCGCGGTCCTGCCGATCGAGAACACCGCCGCCGGCAGCGTCGACGAAACCTACGATCTGCTACGCGAGAACGAGGTCTCCATCGTCGGTGAGGAGACGTCGCGCGTCGACTATTGCCTCTGCGGGATCAGTGACATTCCCCTGGGAGCCATCAGCCAGGTGCTCGCCGCGGTCGACGGCTTCGAGCAGTGCAGCCGCTTCCTCGAGGCACTGCCCAATGCGGGGCAGATCCTGCACTTCGACACGGGTGCGGCGATGCGGCTCGTGCACGCGGCCGGCGATGCCACGCAGGTTGCCATCGGCGCGCCCGAGGCGGCGGCGGCGCACGGACTCGTGGTGCTGCGGCGCGGCATCGCCAATCACACGGAGAACTACACGCGATTCGTCGTCCTGGCGCGACACCCGGTTGCCGTCGAGCTCAGCGCGCCGTGCAAGACGAGCCTGATCCTCATCGCGCGGCATGAGCACGGCGCGCTGATGCGTTCACTCGGTGTCCTTGCGGCCAGCGGGCACTCGATGACCAAGCTCGAGTCGCGTCCGCGTCCGGGGCGGCCCTTCGAGTACATGTTCTTCATCGATTTCGAAGGCAACATCGCTGAGCCGAGGACCGCGGACGCACTCGACGACCTCCGCTCCACCGCGCTGCACCTCAAGGTGCTGGGCAGCTACCCGGCGACGACAACCACGAGTGACGCACGGCCGGGCGACACCACGCCGCTTGTACCGCTGCCGGCCGATGTCAACGTGCTCGAGGATGTGGCGCCGCCGCGGCCGGCGACCAAGGCGTCGAAGAACTACCGGCTCGCCGGTCGCGGCGCCCGCTCCGACGACACCGTGATCCCGGTCGGCAACCTGCTCATCGGCGGCGGCGGTTTCCTGGTCATGGCCGGGCCGTGCTCCGTCGAGTCCGCCGATCAGATCAATGCGACGGCGCGTGCGGTGCGCGAAGCCGGAGCCCAGATCCTTCGCGGCGGAGTCTTCAAACCGCGCACGTCGCCCTACGCGTTCCAGGGACTCGGGTGGGACGGTCTCGAACTGCTCGCCGCGGCGGGCAGGGCCACCGGGATGCCGATCATCAGTGAGGTCATGGCCGTCGATCAGGTCAGGCGCATGGCCGAGATGGTCGACATTCTCCAGGTGGGGACCCGGAACATGCAGAACTTCGATCTCCTGCGCGAGCTCGGCAAGGTCGATCGGCCGATCCTGCTCAAGCGCGGACTTTCGAGCACCATCGATGAATGGCTGGGCGCCGCGGAGTACATCCTCGCCATCGGCAACCAACAGGTGATGCTCTGCGAGCGCGGCATCCGAACCTTCGAGACCAGCACGCGAAACACGCTCGACCTCTGCGCCATCCCCGTATTGCGAGAGCTGACCCATCTGCCCGTGATCGTGGATCCGAGTCACGGCACCGGTCACCGCGCCTACGTTGCGCCGATGGCCAGGGCGGCGCGCGCCGCGGGAGCGCACGGGCTCCTGATCGAGGTCCATCCGGATCCCGACAAAGCGCTCTCGGATGCCGAGCAGAGTCTGTCGTTCCCCGAATTCCTCTCGCTCATGCGGAGCCTGCAGACCGTCACGCCCGTCTCCTAGCGCTCGCCGGGACGTTCGACCCAGAGGAAGCTCGTGAAGTTCTCGTCGAGGTCCTGCAGGTTGTCCTCCACGACACGCAGTCCGTTCAACTCGGCGAGCGTCCTGCTCCCCATCGTGGCGATGGAACCGGCAAGCTCCCCCGCGCCGAGCAGCTCAGCCACCTTCGCCTGGTCGATCAGGTCGCCCTCGCCGCTCGTCTGCCGGAGGTTGGCGTACTTCTTCTCGAGATTGGTGCGGCACTGGCGCAGCACCTGAGGATGGGCCATCACGGTATCCACCTTCGAGAAATCGGCCCCGCCCGCAATCATCAGCGCGTGCGCGATCTTGATCGCGAACTCCTCGACAATCGCGAAACGGTACTTCGCCATCGCGGCAACCGATTCGCCGACCATGCCACCGACGGAGTTGTGAATCGCGAAGACGCCACGATCGACCTCACCCTCGTGGAGCGCGCGCAGCACGCGCTCGGTGGTGTGGAGATAGACCATCTCGAAGGGGGTTTCAGGTGTGCGGCTCATGTAATAACGAGCCGCCTCCTCGTTGAAGCTCCCCCGGCCGCCCTGGATGCCGACCACCATGCGGTCTGTGATCAACCGGTTGGGCAGGAGCAGGTCGAACACGGAGTCCTGTGCTTCCGAGAGGCGCAACCGCATCGCCTTGGTGTGCGGGTTCAGCGTCTGCAGGTCAACGAAGAGCTGCCACGTGTCGTTGCTCACCTGGGAGGTGACATCGTGGAGCCGCCGGGTGCCGAGCGTGTCGATCGGCGTCGGCGCAAACCCGAAACGCTCGAGCGTGCGGCCCACGAAATGGGTGACGCCCTGACTCTCGGCTGCGAGCCGATCGTGCTCGTCGGCAGACATGGGAACGACGCGGAGTCCCTTCGATGCGAAGTAGCGCTCCCACGCGTCCAGGGTGTCCGCGGGCATCCGGTACCCGTCGACCACGATGGTCTGGCCGGTCATGCCGCTCGCCGCGACACTGTCCGGGCCGAAGAGCGGATGCGTCAGGAGCGCCTGGTAGCCATTGGGCAGATGGCGTTGGAACACGTCGCGCGCGTGCACCTTGACGGAGAGGACGTCGATGAGGGTTCGCGCCCCACCGAGCTCGTGAAAGTAGGGAAGGTGCTCTTCAATGGTCGCCTCGAATGCCGAGATCGGCACGCAGTAGCAGACTGCATCCGATGCGAGCGTGTCGCGTAAGGATGCAGTCGTCAGCCCCTGCTGCTCGGCCGCGGCGCGCCGGGTCGAGTCGGAGTCGTACGCCCTGAGCGTGAAATCCTCCTGCAGCATCGCGGCCCAGAGCAGTCCAAACCGGCCGAGGCCGACCACACCGACCGTTGCCGGGAGCGCAGTGGTCATCACCGTGGCTAGTGTACGTGGGCTCGGATCGCTCACCTCAGCATCGGGGCGTTGCGCAGGCAGACCGGCGTTGCGCCGACCCTGACGGCGCGGAAACGCGCCGAAGTCCGGGCCGTCGGTATGGTCTCCCCTGCATGGCGAACCCTGAGGAGCCTGAGATCCGAGACCGGAGCGCGCGAGATACGGCGCGGCAGCAGACGCCGCGCGCGCTTCGCGAGGAGGTCCGTCTGGCCGGCGACGCGCTCGGTCAGGTGATCGCCGAGCACGGCGGTGCGGCGCTGCTGACCGACGTCGAGACCCTGCGCAGAACGGTGATCCGCGCGCGGACCGAGGATGACCGGCGAGGTGGATACGCGCGCATCGCGGATGAGCTCGTCGCCTCGTGGTCTCTCGAACGTGCCGAGCAGGTTGCACGCGCATTCACATGCTATTTCCACCTCGTCAACCTGGCCGAGGAGCGATATCGCGCTCGCGCACTGCGTGAGGCTGACCACGGCTCCGCCGGTCCGGCGGAAGCGCTTGCAGCCGCACTCGCAACCGTGCGCGCGGAGCTGGGAGACGACGAGCTCGATCGATTGCTCTCGACGCTTCGCGTGCACCCGGTCTTCACGGCGCATCCCACCGAAGCCCGTCGACGGGCGGTGACCTCGGCGCTTCGACGAGTCGACGTCGCACTCGATCGCCTTGGCGATCCTCGCGCATCCGAGGCTCCCCCGCCCGAGGCGCGGCGGCGATTGCTCGAGGAGGTGGACGGACTGTGGCGGACGGCTCAGCTGCGGCGCCAGGAGCTGCAACCACTCGACGAGGTGCGCACCCTGATGGGTGTCTTCGACGAGACACTCTTCCGGCTCGTGCCCGCGGTGTACCGCGAGCTCAGTCAGGCGCTCGACGCGAGCGACACCGGCGCGCAAGCGCCACCCGCACCGGCGTTTCTCCGTTTCGGGAGCTGGGTCGGCGGTGATCGCGACGGCAACCCGCAGATCACCGCGAGGGTGACGCGCGAGACGATGCTCATCCAGTCGGACCACGTCCTCCGCGGGTTGGAGGCCGCCACCACGCGCATCGGCACCGGACTCACCGTCGATGATGAGAGCACTCCGCCCGGTGAGCGCTTCCTCACCCGGCTTCGAGCCACACGAGAGATCGCGGGCGAGCGCGCAGCCGCGATCGGGGCCCGCTCCCCCGGCGAGCCGTACCGTCAGTTCCTCCTCCTCGTCGCCGAGCGCATCGGCGCGACCCGCCGTGCCGATCTATCGATGGCGTACGCGCGCCCGGACGAGCTCCTCGACGATCTCCGTTCGCTCCAGACGGCACTCGGGGACGCGGGCGCTCCGCGTCAGGCGTATGGGGAATTGCACGGACTCATCTGGCAGGTGCAGACATTCGGCTTTCACCTCGCCGATCTGGAGATTCGCCAGCACAGCGGCATGCACCGCGCCGCGCTCGCCGAGCTGACTGCCGGCGCCGGCACATCACCGGAGACGGACGAACTCATGGCGACGATGCGCACCATCGCGCTGCTGCAGCAGCGGTTTGGTGAGCACGTGTGCCATCGGTATGTGGTCAGCTTCACGCGGAGCGCCGACGACGTGAGCGCCGTCTACAGGCTTGCCGACCTCGCCTGCGCGCCCAACGCTTCGCCCGCGCTCGACGTGGTCCCGCTCTTCGAGACCATCGCGGACCTGCGCAACCTGCGCGAGACGCTCGACGCAATGCTCGAGCTCGAGCCGGTCCAGCGCCGGATGGCCGCGAACGATCGCGCGCTCGAGGTCATGCTCGGATACTCCGATTCAGCGAAGGAGAGCGGCCCGGTCACCGCGACCCTGGCGCTGTACGCCGCTCAGGCCGACCTCACCGCCTGGGCTGCGGAGCGCTCCGTCCGGCTGACGATCTTTCACGGACGCGGCGGCGCCCTGGGGCGGGGCGGCGGTCCCGCGAATCGCGCCGTGATGGCGCAGGCGCCGGGCTCGGTGTCGGGGCGGTTCAAGGTCACCGAACAGGGCGAGGTTGTCTTCGCCCGCTACGGCAACAGCACGCTGGCGCGGCGCCACCTCGAGCAGGTGACCTCGGCCGTGCTCCTCACCTCCACGCCCGCGGCACAGCAGCGCACCGAGGGGGCGGCACTCCGTTTCCAGGCGCTCGCAAACACCCTCGATGCGACTGCGCGCGCGGCCTACCACCGCCTCGTCGAGACCGAAGGCTTCGCCGAGTACTTCGCGGAGGTGACACCGGTCCGCGAGCTCGCTCATCTGCACCTGGGATCCCGCCCCGCAAACCGAGGCGGCGACAGGAGCCTGGCATCGCTCCGGGCGATTCCCTGGGTGTTCGCGTGGTCGCAGATCCGGCTCAATCTTCCCGGCTGGTATGGGGTGGGCAGCGGCCTGGCCGGCGCCGACCTCGACGAACTGCGCATCGCCTACGCGGAGTGGCCACTGCTCAACGTGCTCATCGACAACGCGGAGATGAGCCTGGCCAAGACCGACCGATTCATGGCGGACGGATATCTTCGCCTCGGAGGCCGGCCGCGGATCGCAGACCTCATCCTGGCGGAATACGAGCGCACGATCGAGCGCATCCTCGCCGTCACCGGTCAGGTGCGGCTGCTCGAGAAACGCCGGGTGCTGAGCTGGGCGGTCGAGTTGCGCAACCCGTACATCGACGCGCTGTGCCATCTCCAGCTGCGCGCGCTCCGCGCCCTGCGCAGTGGTGAGGCGACCGACGGCGAGCGCAGACGGCTGGAGCAGCTCCTCCTCCTCACCGTCAACGGCATCGCGGCCGGATTGCAGAACACCGGGTAGGCGTGCGACCACGGAGACGCTGCGCGGCCCTTCGAGCCGCTCCTATGCGATGGCTGGTGAGGGACCGCTCACGCTGTCGAGGGTGCGCCGCATCTGATCGATGTGGAACCGGCTGTGGCCCGCGATCAGACGGAACATGAGGTCGAGGCTCTCGGGTCCGCGCTCCGCGTGCAGGCCGTCGCGGGCTCGCTGCCCAGGGGTCGAGCGGTGCCAGAGCGCGAGATTGGAGACGCGGAGCGCGTCGAAGGTCTCGAGCAGTTCAGACGGCTCCGCAGCGTTGTATCCCAGCGCGCCGACCCACAGATCCTGGTCGTACGGTGTCAGCGGCGGCCGGTTCTCGGCGATCACCCAGCGATATCGCGCTGACGAGATGAGCTCGGCGTCAAGCATGTGGCCGAGCAGCTCCAGGACGGACCACTCGCCGTCGGCGGGCCGGGTGCGCAGATGATCACCGGACGCAGCCACGATGCGACGGAGCGCAGCCGATGTCGCCGCCTGCACCTCGGCAGGATCGTCGTCGCCGACGAGGTTGATGAGCATGCTCTGGTACGCCTGCGGACTCTGGACGGGATCGACGGCGGTGCTCATCTCGGACCTCCATGTGACCGGCACAACTGCGGCCCATCCTCGCACCTTCATTCCCGGCGATGTCTCGACGCCCCGGAGCAACGCGACGCGCGGTGGCTTACCCGGATAATCGGCGCGTGGTTCACGTCTTGCACGCCTCGCTCCGATGAAGGTCGGCGTCGTCGGGATCGGGAAGATGGGGCGGCCGATTGCGGATCGGCTGATCACCGCGGGACACGACGTCGCCATCTGCAGCCGCTCCGAGAACGCCGGGATGCAGGCCCTGCGAGCGAGAGGCGCAACCGTCCACGCATCGCCCGCCCAACTGGCGACCGCGTGCGAGGTCGTTCTGACCGCGCTCCCCACCGAGGACTCGGTTCTGCAGGTGTACGCGCAGATGGCCGATGTCGCGACGAGCGGTCAGGTGTACGCCGATCATTCGACGGTGAGCCCGGCGCTCAACCGGCACTGCGCGGAGATGCTCGCGCTGCGGGGCGCGTCATTCGTCGACGCGCCCGTCTCGGGTGGACCGGCTGGAGCCGAGAACGGCACGCTCACCGTCATGGTCGGCGGGGACGTCGAGACATTCGACCGGATCAGCCCGGTCTTCGAGGCGTTCGGCGCCAAGATCCGCCTGTGCGGCTCGGTCGGCGCCGGCCAGGCGATCAAGCTCGTCAACCAGTACCTGGTCGCCGTCCACACCATGGCGGCGTCGGAGGCGGCCGCGTTCGCCGTGCGACTCGGCGCCGACCTCACCACCGTCCAGGACGTCATCGGGACGTCGTTCGGCAGTTCCGCGATGCTGCTGCGCAACCTGCCCCGCTTCGCGGCTCGCGACTTCAGCCCGGCAACCCCGATCGGGTTGATCGCCAAGGACCTTTCGATCATCCATTCGGAGGCAATGGACGCGGGCGTGCCGCTCTTCCTCGGCGGGCTCGTCGAGCAGTGCTATCTCGAGGCGAAGGCACGCGGTTGGGCCGGCGAGGACATGGCCGCGCTGGTGAAATTCTGGGATCGCGAGACGGCGTCGCCCGCACCCGACCAGACCCGCTGACAATGCCCCGTTTCGCTGCGAACCTCTCCATGCTCTGGCAGGATCTCGATCCCTTCGAGCGGTTCCAGGCCGCGGCGACGGCCGGGTTCACGCACGTCGAGATGCTCTTTCCGCACGAGCTCGACGCCGATCGCCTCGCCTCAACGCTCGAGCGCCTCGGGCTCCGGATGGTCGTCTTCGACCCTGCCGCCGGGAACTGGGTGGGCGGAGAGCGGGGCCTGCTCGCGCTCCCCGGGCGTGAAGCCGAGTACATCGCGACCGTGCGCGACGCGATCGCGCTCGCGAACCGGATCGGCACGACACGGCTGAACGGACTGGTCGGCATTCCGCCTGCCGGCGTGAGTGATGACCAGGCTCGGCAGACCGCCGTCGCGAACCTCGTTCGCGCTGCCCCCCTGGTGCGAGACGCGGGTATCACGATGCTCGTCGAGGCCATCAACAACGTCGACATGCCGGGATACTGGGCGAGCACGGTTGCGACGGCCGCCCAACTCGTGCAGGCGGTGAATCACCCGAACGTGAGGCTGCAACTCGACCAGTATCACGCGGCGATGGCCGGTGAGGATCCGCTCGAGTGCCTGCGGACCTACCGTCCGCTCATCGCACACGTTCAGATCGCCGACGTCCCCGGGCGGCATGAGCCGGGCACGGGTGCGCAGCCCATCGGCGCTTTCCTCCGCGAGCTCGACCGCCTCGAGTACGACGGGTTCGTCGGGCTCGAATATCGCCCGCTCGTGGACACGGCGTCCAGCCTCGAATGGATGCGCACCGTCGATCCCGCCGATCGTTAGCCGGGGTGCATCGAGCCGGCACCGTCGTTGACGGCTGCGATCGCCCGCGCCGCGGCCCTGCGCAGAAGCGCCCTCGTATGCCGCTTCGGATCGACGTCGGGGTCGACGTCGGCGAGCGAGAGCGCAGCCGAGAACAGCTGCGGCAGCGGATCCAGCACAACACCCGCGATCGCGACGCACGGGAGCCCACGCAGCGACGCCCTGATGGCAACCTCGGCCGGGGCCTTGCCGGTCGGCGTCTGATTGTCGAGACGGCCCTCGCCGGTGATGGCCATGGTCGCGGCATCCAGCCCGGCGTCGAGACCGATGAGGTCGCAGACGAGCCGCGCTCCCGGGACCAGGCGCGCGCCGGCGAGGGCGAGCCCGAAGCCGCACCCGCCCGCGGCGCCCGATCCCGGGAGCGACGCAACATCGCCACGAGCTGAGGGCGCGAGCCCGGCGAATCGCGTCAGCGCCCGCTCGAGGCGCATGACATCCGCGTGGCCGGCGCCCTTTTGCGGCGCGAACATCCGGGCAGCCCCGTCCGGACCCAGCAGCGGGCTGCGAATGTCGCACGCGACGTCGATCGAGCAGTCCGCGAGGCGCCGCATGACGGGCGAGACGTCGACCGTCGCGACGTCCTCGAGCCCCGCGCCACCGGGTGCGATCTCCCGTCCACGCGAATCAGCCACGCGAGCGCCGAGGGCCTGGAGCAATCCGGCGCCGCCATCGGTGCAGGCACTGCCGCCGACCCCCACGACGATGCTCCGCGCTCCGGCTTCGAGTGCGATCCGGATGAGCTCTCCGGTGCCACGCGACGTGGCGTGGAGCGGGTCGAGAGCATCGAGGTCGACACGCCGGAGCCCGGAGGCTTCGGCGAGCTCAACCACCGCCTCTTGCCGTCCCAACCACCCGAGCCGCGCAATGACAGCCTTGCCGGTGGGGCCGGTCACACGGTGGCGGGTGATTCGCGCATTTGATCCGCGAGCCGCGAGCAGCACGTCGAGCGTGCCGTCGCCGCCATCGGCGACCGGAGTCTCAATTGCCTCGCCACCGGCATCGCGCACGCCGCGTGCCATCGCCGCAGCGGCGGAACGCGCGCTGAGCGTTCCCTTGAACGCATTGGGTGCGCAGAGGGCGACGACGCGCTTGACGATCGGGTGTCGGGAGTCTCGCGGCACCGGTCGACGCATCGGCATCCATGGTGCGGAATCGCCGTCTCCACGCGCCGGTCAGAATGTGCCCGTGACCAGCCGGGCCGTGACAGCGGGACTCGGCGCGGCGTACGTGGCTGCTTCCGCCCTCATTCCGCTGGCGCTGAAGACGACGCCGTCAGACCTTGACGTGTTCTTCTGGCCGTCGGCCGAAACCGCGGTCTCCGGTCATCCGCTGCTCATCTACTCCACGGTCCTCAACAGCACCTTCTTCATGGACAACGGCCCGCTCGGCCTGGTTCCACTGGTTCCGGTGGTGGCGCTGGCCAACGCGCTGGGGTGGGCCGGCAGCCTGATCGGTCGCGCCGCGCTTGCCGGAGCGGTCACGTCGTTGCTCGTGCTGCTGCTCGCGCACGCGGTCGTTCGGTTCACCGCGAGTGCCCGCGGTCACGTGCGCCGGCCGCTCGCCGTCGCGTCCACGGTGCTGCTCGCACCGGCCCTGTGGCTCGGCGTGCTCGACTACGGTCATATCGAGCAACCGCTCGAGCTGTGCCTGGTGTTGCTTGCGCTCACGTGGTTTCGCAGCGACCACACCACGTTGACCGGCGTTGCGCTCGGCCTCGCGGTGCTCACCCGCACCATCGCGGGGTTCTGCGCGATTCCAATCGTGCTGGCGCAGGTCGCAGCACGACGGGGCCGCCCGGCGGCGATCACCGCTGTGACGGCCGCGATCACCGTGCTCGTCTTCCTCGTGCCCTTCCTCCTCGCCGACGGGCAGGCGGTGACGCATTCCCTGCTCACCAACCGCGGCGGCCTCCCGATCGAGGGTGGGTCGTTCTGGGTCATCGCACGCCAGGCATCGTGGGCCGGCCTGGTCGAGCGTACTGACGCGTACCTCGGCGCGGCCGCCGCCATCGTCCTGGTGGCCGTGACGCTGCGCCACCGGCCCGCCGTCGCGACCACACATGCCGGGCTGATGGGCCTGGTCACCGTCGCCTCCTGCTGCGTCCCGCTCTTCGCCAAGACGGACTTCCCGTATTACCTCCTCGAGCCGTACGTCTTCGCCGTGCTCTGGTGGCTCGCCCGGCCGGGCGACGCGCGCAACTGGCGAGCGCTGGTGCCGCTGCTGCTCACCATCGATGTGTTCGTCATCAAGGCGGCGCTGCTCTCTCCCTTCAGCGCCGGGGGCGTGGTCGCCGGGGTGAGTTCGTCGGTCATCGTGGCTGCTGCGACGGCGCTCGTCATGGTCGATCTCCTTCGCACGCCCGCGAGTGCTGTGGCGCACGGGCGGAGCGACCGCGCCGCCTACCACCCGGGTGTGCCGGCACGCCAGGAGGCGAACTAGACTAGACGGTGAACGACCCAGGTCGATTTCTGCTGCTGGGTTCCGGCGAGTTCGAGCCTTGGGCGGCCGAGGCGGAACGATTCGCGCTCTCAGGAGCCACGGGTGACGGGTCGGTGGCGGTCCTCGCGACGGCGAGCGCGCGCGAGGGCGACGCGGTGTTCGAGCGATGGCTCGGGATGGGAGTCGCTCATTACGACTCCACCGGCATTGCTGCGCGCGCCGTGCGGGCGCGCACGCGTGCCGATGCGCTCGACCCGGGTGTGGCGAGAATGCTCGACGACGTGAGCATGGTGTTCTTCAGCGGCGGGAGTCCGAAGTACCTGGCGCAGACGATGACCGGCACACGGCTCTGGGATAGCGTCCGGCGGCTGGTCGACCGTGGTGGTGTCTTCGCTGGATGCAGTGCCGGCGCCATGATCGCCGGGGCGAGCGGTTTGCGCTTTCCGTTCGCGAGCGGGCTCGACCTGCTCCCCGCGACGGCCCTCGGCGTGCACTGGGATGCCCTGTCGGCGTGGTGGATCCGCTGGCTTCGCGATCTCGCTCCTCGCCGCGTGCCCTCGCACGTTCGCTTCGTCGGTGTTGCCGAGCACACGGCGATCGCATCCGAGGGTGACGCCTGGCGCGTGTTCGGATCCGGCACGGTGGACATGCGCCACGGCCGCGAGCGGCGTGCCTTCGCTGACGGCGAGCGGTTTCCGCGATAGCGGTTCCGGCCTTATAAGTGAATAATTATAGCGAGACTATCAACCTGTACCCAAGCCGGTGGCGGGAGACATGACGTGCGGTCACCGGCGTGTAACACGGCGTCAGCGAGGCGTCCGATATCGAGCACAAGCGGCCGACCGCCTGCGCTTCATTACGAGTCGTCGGCTACCGGTTTGCCGACCCACGAGGAGGTTTCGCTGCATGGGCACATCCGAGAGCACGACGGCCGCCGCGGGCGGCGAACAGCACCGCTCCGGCATGAGCCACCTCTTCCGGCGCAGCCGTACCGAGGGAGCGGTGCCGCCGCCGGCCCCCGCCCCCCTGCCGGCGACCGGCGTCGTGTGCATGCTTGCGGGCTGCTCGAACGACAACGCGCAGCCATGCGCCTATCGCGACGGGCGCGGGCGGCCGTGTCGAGCCGCACACTGCCCCGAGCACGGCGTGGTCTCGGATGGGAAGTTCTACTGCCGGCGACATGCCGGAGTGATGCGCGCGGTCGGGGCCGAGGCGACTCCGCAGGGCGGGTTGCCGGACGTCGACAATCGTGCACCGTCACTGGTCAACTGGATCGCCCGAGACCTCGACGAGAACGTCCGAAGGTTGCTCACGGGCGTGGCGCGGCCGGGTGAGAGCGTCATCGCCGACGAGACGGTGCACGTGGCGCGCGACTTCAATCGCAAGGCGCGGTGGGAGCAGAGCTGGCGGCTCGTCGATCACACCGGGGTGATTCTCAAGGTGACCATCCAGGTGTTCGAGGAGAACGACTCCCTGGTGCGAGTGCACGTCGGGAGCGGGGTGATCGCCGACGGCATCCCGCCGTGGATCGTGCGCCGAACCGAGGACAGCGATGTCGCCACCGACGCCGAGCAGCGGCAGCGCTTCTACCAATGGCTGGACGAAAGCATCTTCATGGCCGTCGACCGCTTCCGCACCGAGCGTCAGCGCCTGAGTTAGGCATCGCTCATCCGCGGCCCCCGGCACGCCGCTGACGCAAGGTGCCCGGTGGGGCCGATCAGACCGCGACTCGACCCGCCACGCTGACGGTGCGTTTCGAGAGCGCCTGACCCCACTGCACGGCGCGCTCCTGCTCACCGGCCACGAGTTGATTGTCCCTGGTGATCAGGAAGCTCTCGCCGTCTCCGAAGAGGGTGGCACCGTGGTGCTGGAGCGCGCGATCGATGGCTTTGGACGCGCGCCCTGTGAACAACACGGGGCCGTCCAGGCGTGTGTCGAATGCCGCCGCATCCTTGCCGTGGAGTGCGCCGATGCCCGCGAGCCAGTCGCGGAGCCCGGGGCCGTCCGCGGCGGCGTCCATGGTCAGGTGTGATCCCGGCTTCGCGGCCGCCTCCCTGGCGCTCTTTCGCGAGATCGCACGGCTCATGCTGTGCGCGTGCGTCGGTCCGCCAACCACGAGGAGATCGGCCCAGCCGATCTGATCGGGCGTTGCGTCGCCGACCGGGACGACTCGCACGTCGTCTTCAGGGCCGAAGCCTTCGGCAATCCGATCGGCGATCGCATGGGTATTGCCGTACATGGATTCGTACACGACCAGTGCTCGCATCGGAGTCACCTCCCACGTTGATGAACGTGCCTCTCATCAGCGTGCGACCGGGCGCGACGACCGACCAGTGCCGGTCGCCATCAACCCTGTGGGTCCTTCGCCCTGCGAGCGCCGGGCGAATGCGCTCAGGCGGTCAGATGCTGCGCGTGGAGAGCTGCTTCAAGACGCAGGCGGATCTCCGCCTCCCGCCTCGCCTCAACGACCAGGTCGCAGAGCACGCGGTTCGTCTCGCGCTGCTGCAGATACTCCCTGATCGACCGGCTCTCAGCGCGATCCGCTCGCCGCTGCCGCCACCAAATCCAGGCCATCCGTGTCTTTCCTCGTATGCCACCCAACTCTACAGCGGATGATCCGTCTCCGTTGGCACTTTCCCGCGACAACATCGCGTGCCGGGCTGGGCAGGATGCCCGGCGAAATTCGGCTGGTAGGGTACGGACGCCAACGGAAAACTGACGAGGATCGTGACCGGCGAGCGCTGCAGGGTCAGACGAGAGGACGTCGTGCAGGGAACCGACGACGTCGTCGAGATCGCGGCGGAACTTGCTGACTGGTATGACCGCGGTTTCCGGCTCTGCCCCGGCGGGGATGTCGCGCGCCTGAGAGCGCCCGCAGCGCTACGACGCGATCGCCCGCGGTGACGCGGCCAGCGCAACCGGCGCCGGTTGCGGCTTTGCTCGCAGGATCGGGCCCGCGAGGCAGGCGCGGCTCCCACCCGCCTGCTTGGCCCGGTACATCGCCGCGTCGGCAGCGGCAAGCCGCTCTGCCGGATCCTCCCCGATTGCCACGGTCGCATAGCCGACGCTGATGCCTCCGGGCCTCCCCGCGGCCGAGAGGACGGCGACCGCGGCAACGACGCGCTCCGCGACGGCTCGCGCCTGCTCCGCTGTGGGGTGATGGAGGATCGCGCAGAATTCATCACCGCCGGTTCTGGCCACGACGTCGCCGCCCCGGACGGAACGGCGAAGTGCGCCCGCGACCCCGACCAGCAGGGTGTCGCCGGCGGCATGCCCGGCCGTGTCGTTGACGCGCTTCAGGCCGTCCACGTCCATCGACAGCAGCGCGAACGAGTCGCCGCGCGGGATGGTCGCGAGCCGGTTGTTGAACTCGCGGCGGTTCGCCAGCCCGGTCAGGACATCGGTGGTCGCCTCGGTGGCGTGCTGGATCGCCCTCGACAGCGCGAGGCTGAAGATGGTCGCGAACGAGTTCAGCTGCTCACCCTGTTCGGTGCTGAACGGCCTCCGGTCGTGGCTGGTGACGGCCAGGACTCCGCGGATCCCCTCAACCCGGATGCCGATGGCGACACCGTTGGTGATGCGCAGGCCGCGCACGGCTTCCGCTCCGCCCTGGCCCATCGATTCGACGTCGATGTCGAAGACGCAGGACGACGGCTGGCCGAGCACGCGCTCGAGCAGCGGCAGGTCCGCGGCGTCAAACGTCACCTCAGAGAGCTCGGTGTCGGATTCCTGGGTGTAGTGCGCCATCAGCGAGGCGGTCTCGTCGTCGACGACGAAGAAGAACGCCTCCTTGACCGACTCCTCGAGGGGCAGGATCAGATGCGCGGCGGCCTGGAGCCCGATTCTCACGACCGCATCGGGGTCGAGTGTCGAATAGAGCTCGGTTGCGGCCAGGTCGAAGGCCGCGCTCTGCTTGATCATGGACTCGCGCGCCTCGATGGCTGCGGCGAGATCGAGGCGCAGCCGCCTCACGCTGAAGGTGATGAGGCAGCACACCGTGGTCCAGACCATGAGCGGCTGTGCGATGGAACCTCCGGCGATCTCCCCGAAGGAGAACGCGACGACGAGGATGGCGGCCGCACCACAGAGGGTGGCGGCAGCCATCTCCCACGCGCGCCCGTAGAGCGCGTTCCAGAGGATCGGCAGCAGCAGCAGTGCCACCAACGACATGTCGACCGATCCCTTGCCGGACATGAGCAGACCGACCACCCCCGCGAAGGCGATGGACGTGGCGGGTGCGAATGCCCACGGCCACCGATGCCAGGGCACGACGACGAAGAGCCCGTAGGCGAGGATCGAGCCGACCAACCCGCCGACCACCCATTCGATCGATGCGAACCGGTAGGGGTAGAGGGCGATCGCGACCGCGACGGCAAACGTGATCAGGAACGGGCGACTCCTGCGAATCAGGCCGTCTCGGCGGAGCGGGTTGTCTCTCAACGGCATGCGGCAGCACCTTGTGAGCGCCCGCCGGCAGCTCGTGTTCGGTCCACCTCAGTGTGCAAGGCGGTTGCGTTCCGGTCTAGGGTCCAAAGTCATCGCACCTTCCGGCATATGCCTCTAGTCGCCCGCGACCGACCGATGGATGCTCTGGTCAGGCGCACTGCCACAAGGAGGTGCCGTGATGAGCAAAGAGATTCACGCCTACCGTGTGTGGGCGGTTCGAAGCGGGCGGCGGACCTTGGAGCTGACGCTCGACCAGCCGAAGGGGCGGCGGCAGGCAGTTGAGCGGGTCATCGCCCTGCGAGCGGATCCCGGCGTCAGTGAGATCGAGATGCGTGAGCATCTCGTGCTGTACGGGGAATCAGAGAATCCGACGACCCGCCGCAACACGCTGCGGTGGATGCGCGCGCCATCCGGCCGCTGGTATCAGCTGCCCGACACCAACCTGCGGATCCACCCCGCAGCCGAGTCCACGGCAGCCCCCGCACCCGCCGCAGCAGCCACCGCGTCTGGGATGTGACGCCTGGCAGCCCTCGAGGAACCGGATGCGGCGTGCCGTTTCAGCGCAGGGCGCCGACCGCCGGCGCGGCCACGTCCGTGTTGATCCGGATCTCGGGAAGATCCAGCAGCGTGTTGTGCACGGTGCAGTGAGCAATCGCGCGCTCAACCGCCAGGATGCGTCCGCGCAACGTGCCCTCGGGGAGCCGGAGGTCGATGTCGATGGTTGTGACGCGCGACGGTGGCGCCTTGCTCATCGTCCATCTGCAGCGCACCTCGGGACCCGGCCCTGACGGGCCGAGCCCGCGGCGCGCGTAGTGCGCGACGCACGACGCCAGTGACGCGATGAAGAGCTCGACCGGCGTCGGGCCGGCGTCGTCGCCACCGTCACATCGAGGTTGGTCGACCAGCAGCTGGTGACCGCGCACCGTGATCCGGTGGCGGTCCCCGCCGGCCGAGACGACGGTCAGCTCCCGTGTGGCTTCAGGTGAAGATGATGTGACCACCGGCGGCCTTTTCGTAGAACTCGCCCACCGTGATGATGTCCTGGACCTGCGGGATGAAGTCCTCCTTCTTGAGTCCGAACAGGTCGACGGATGCCTTGCACGCGTAGAGGCCACATCCGGTGTCGGCGATCATCTCGACGAATTCGGGGATCGACGGAATGTCGAGCTTCTCCATCTTCGACCCCAGGTAATGGGTCATCACCGACGACATGCCGGGTACCCCACCCAGCAGCGTCGCCAGGTGCAGTCCGGGATTGCCGACGGTCGCGATCTTGATGTGCTCGTGCCGCGTCTTGTGGATCGCGTCGAGCCCGAAGAAGGTGAAGAAGAGGCTGGCCTCAATCCCTTCAGCGCGTGCGCCGTTCGCCATGATGAGTCCTGGGTAGATACCGTCCAGCGAGCCCTTCGAGATGATGATCGACACCTTGTCGATGGTCGCGGGCATGTACACGGCGGGCTCAGTGCTCGGTTCCAGAGTGGCGGTGGTCATCGGCGTTGCTCCTTGCAGGATTCGGACGTGATGATTCAGATGCAGCCGCGAGGCTTGGGGATGCCGGCGATGCGGGCCGCCACCTTCGCCGGCCCTTTCGGGAAGAGCTGATACAACTCCTTGATGGGCACGCCGGATGTCTTTCCGAGCACGCGCACCGTCGGGCCCGTGCCATTCGCGAAGTACTCGCTGCGCATGAAGCGGATGACCTGCCAGTGACGGTCGGTCACGTCGGTGATCCCCTCGCGCGCGGCGAGCGCCGGAACCATCGCCTCGTTCCAATCCTCGGGGTGGATGAAGAATCCCTCCTCATTGAGGTTGAGATCCGAGAGCGGGAGTACTGCGACGGACATTGCGTGCCTCCTCTATCCCACCGCCGACGGGACGTGCTGCTTCCCTGCGGCGGGCATCTCCGACGAAATCCCTGGAATCGAATGTCCGGGGAGCAGTGCGTGCCAGTAAAACCACTCGAACATCAGCTTGCCGAGGTGGTTCAGGTGTGACTCCTTGAGCAGTGGAAGTCCGACCGGACCTGGATAGTGTCCCGGGAGCGGCTCGGTGTCGTAGTTGAAATCGATGAGCACGGCCTTGCCGAATCCCGTCTCGATGAAACAGTTGGCATGGCCGTCGTAGGTCGCGTCAAGCTCCTGCCCGGCAAGGAATCGGCGGATGTTCTCGGTGAGCACCTCCCCCTCGAAGTGCGTCACCGAGCCGGCCTTCGACACGGGCAGGCCGGCCGCGTCGCCGATCACGAAGACGTTCGGCGCGACCTTGGACTGCAACGTTCGCGCGTCGGTCGGGATGAAGCGCAGCGCATCGCCGAGTCCCTCGGAGCGGCCGACATACGGGGCGCCGCCGTGGAGTGGCACCACCACCGCGAGATCGAACGCGACCTCGCGATCGTCGTAGCCGACGAGCTTTCCGGCATCGCCATCCACCGTTCCGGTGTTGAACTCGGTGACGACCTCGATTCCCTTGGCCTCGAGAAGCTCGCCGAGCCGACGCGACGCGACCGGCTTGGTGAACGCGCCGTCGAGCGGCGTGACGTACGTCAGCTGCACATCCTGGCGGGTGCCGCGCTCCCGGAAGAACCAGTCGGCGAGGAAGCAGAACTCGAGCGGCGCCACAGGACACTTGATCGGCATGTCGACGACGTTGACGACGATGCGGCCCGACGTGAAACGACCGAGAGCATCACGCAACGCGCGCGCGCCGTCGAGCGAGTAGAAGGTGAAGATGCTCGTCCCTGAGCCGGTTTCCTCCAGACCCTCGGTCTCCTCGGGCATCAACACCGCGCCGGTGGCGATCACAAGAACGTCGTATGCCATTGAGCGGCCGTCGGACAACCGCACGCGGTTTGCAGTCACATCGACTCGCTCGACCTCGGCCTGAGCGTACTCGATGCCGTGATGGAGTTGACGGTCCCGCGGCCGGACCAGGTGGCCGGCGTCGATCAGGTCGAAGGGGACGAACAGCAGCCCGGGCTGGTAGACATGGTCGTTGTTGCTGTCCACCACGGTGATGTCGATCGACTCGGGCAGCATCCGGCGCAGGCGATTTGCCGTGATCGTGCCACCGGTCCCGCCTCCGAGGATGAGGACCCTTCTGCGCTCCGTCATGCCCGTAACGCTCTCACCGGCCGGTGCCACCCGACCAGTGCCAAAACGCCTCGGTTCTGATGACCTTGTGCCCACAGCCACCCAGGCGGTGACCGCGCCCGGACGTCAGCGCATGAAGGTCTCCTAGTGAGCCACCATGACCGGCACCTTGGCGACGTGGATGAGCTTGTTGGAGACGCTCCCGACCAGCATGCCCGTCAGGCTGGAGAGCCCGCGGCGACCGACGATGATGAGATCCGCGCCGTTCGCCTCCGCCGCCTCGATGATCGCCCGCGGGACGTCACGGGTCTGTGCTTGCAGGAGGTGTCCGGTGACCGTGACTCCCTTCGCCTTCAGACGCTCAACAGCCCCGTCGACAACGGCTTTCGCCTCGTCCATCCGCTCGAGATCGGGGGACATTCCGGCCTTGGACGGCACGAGGTCGTGCTCATGGACGTGAACGACCTCCACGGCACTTCCCGCTTTGGCGGCGAAACCCTCGGCCGCGACGAGCGCTGCCTCCGAGAACTGCGAACCGTCGACTGCAACCAGAACCTTCTCGAACATCACCCTGACCTCCGCGAAAGAGCCTTGCGCGGCTCACGCTGCGCGCGGTGCGGATCGCATCGCGCCGCAATCATGGCGATATCCCCCAGGCGACCGCTAGGGTCCAACGTCACGCCGCCCTCGGGCATCAGGCCACTGACGCGCCGGGAAGGCCGCCCCCTTCGGCGGCGCGAGCTGCGGGATAGATCCTGAGTGGCTTGGTCTCGTCGAGCCATCGACGCAATGCCCTCGTGAAGGCAGGCGTCGCTTCGAGCTGCGGAAAGTGCCCGCACTTCTCGATGACGACAACGCGCGCGTGGGGCAGCTCCTGATGCGCGCGCCGGGCGTGGGACACTGGAAACACCTTGTCGTTCTTGCCCCAGACGATGAGCACTGGAAACTCAGCAACCCCGATGCGATCGAGCGCGGAGATCGACTGACCCGCGTAGTTGCTGGCGGAGCGGAGTGTCGCCAGGAACGCACGCTGTGCGCCCGGCTCCTCGAGCCCCCTGAGCAACTCTTCGAATTCCTTGCGGTGCTGTTTCGGCTGATGGAAGAACGGGTCGCCGGCGGCCCGGCTGAGCGCGAGGCCGAGGAGGTTGCGCGGGAGCCGCATCTTCGGATGAAAGAGCAGGCGCATCACGCGCTCCGGAGCCATGGGGAGGGTCGCCGCTCGGAAGAGCAGGTGCAGATCCCGGCCGAGACCCGCGCTCGCAACGAGTCCAAGGCGGCCGACGCGCTCGGGATACTGGTACGCGAGCGTCATCGCGACGCCGCCCCCCAGGCTGTGACCGATCACGGTCACCAGATCGAGGTGCAGCCGGTCGAGCGCGTACCGCACCGCCGCCGCCTGGGTGCCCATCGAATAGTCGGTGTCCGGCTTGTCGCTGCGGCCGCACCCCGGAAGATCCAGCGCGATGACCTCGTATCGATCGGTGAGCGCCGGGATGACTCGCTCCCATGCCTGGGACGAGTGCGCGATCCCGTGCAACAGCACGATCGGTTCGCCCTTCCCCGAGCGGTGATAGAAGATGCGCGAGCCGCCGGGAAGCTCAATGAAGCCTTCCGATCTCGTTGCGTGCGTCATGCGGGCCTCCCACGCTGGTGGTGTGCGGCCAGCCTACCGCGTGGGCTGCCGTGCTGTCAGGTCTCGCAACCGTCCCCGGCCGGGTCCGGGTCGAGAGTCGCTAGGAGCCGCCGCCGAGGGCTGTGTTCAGCCGGTCCATCGCGTCCGCGCGCCGGCTCGCGTCGAGGATGAACTCGCCGAGCTGGCGGTGGGCTTCGCGTCGCTCCCGATAGAGCCGGATTGCCTGGTCCTCAGCACGATCCGCACGGTGTTGCCGCCACCAAAGCCACGCCATCGGGGTTCCTCCAACTGGTTTCACGCTCTCGTCGAGCCTGCGCCCCGGTACGCCGGCCTGCCAGGGACCGATGCACTGAGTTCGGCATGACTTACGTCATCGATATGAAGCCGCTGACGAAGGACCGAGGTCACACCCGGTGGGCAGGTGTGCCGGCGGGCCACACGCCAGTGCCACCGGCACAACCGGAGCCGCTCGTCTACGGGCTCTGAGCCTGATCGTTGACGGCGGCAAGCGGACAGCGTCCCGGCTCCATGCTCGTCACGGTGAGCGACACTTCGTGCCCATCGCTTCCCACGGGTCCGACCAGGTGCAGGCCCGCGCAGAGGTACGGGGGGCTGTCGCTCACGGGACATCTTCCGTCAGCAGTCGCACCGCTGCACTGGGCGAGTACCTCGTCGGTCACGGGGTCGAGCATCACGTACGACCGATCGCTGTCCATGGTCGGAGCATGGGTGTGAGCGAACGGCTCAGCCAGTGCCAAACGTCGCCACTGTGATGGACCTTCGGCAGGTCCTCCTCACCAGGTGACGGCGATGTACTTGCTCTCCATGAACTCGAGAAGGCCGTCGTGGCCCCCCTCGCGACCGAGGCCGCTCTGCTTGACCCCGCCGAACGGCGCCGCCGGGTCCGACACGATGGGACGGTTGAGGCCGACCATGCCCGACTCGAGCGCCTCGCTGCAACGCAGCCCGCGCTGCAGATCGCGGGTGTACACGTAGGCGACGAGCCCGTATTCCGTGTCGTTCGCCAGCGCGACAGCCTCCTCGTCGGTGTCGAAGACGACCACCGGGGCGACCGGGCCGAAGATCTCCTCGCGCAGGATCGCCGCATCAGCGGGAACGTCGACGAGCACGGTGGCCGGGTAGAAGAAGCCGGGACCGTCCGGAACCGCGCCCCCGACGGAGACGCGAGCGCCGTCACGGACCGCTCCGGACACCAGCGAATCGACCTTGTCGCGACCGGCCGCATTGATGAGCGGGCCGAGCTGCACGCCGTCGTCGAGCCCCGGGCCGATGCGGAGCGCACCCATGGCCTCGGAGAGGCGACCGGCGAACTCGCCGGCGATGCCACGCTGAACCAGGAAACGGTTGGCCGAGGTGCAGGCCTCGCCTCCGTTCCGCATCTTCGCCACCATCGCGCCGGACACGGCACTCTCCAGGTCGGCGTCGTCGAAGACGATGAACGGGGCGTTGCCGCCAAGCTCCATCGAGCAGTTCACGATGCCGTCGGCCGCCTGGTGCAGGAGGCCGCGCCCCACCTCGGTGGACCCGGTGAACGAGAGCTTTCGCACCCTCGGGTCCTGCAGCATCGCCGTGACCACCGGTCCGGATCGCCGCGAGGGCAGGACGTTGACGACGCCCTCCGGAACGCCGGCCTCCATCAGCAGCGCCCCCATGGCGAGAGCGGTCAGCGGCGTGTCCGAGGCCGGCTTGAGCACCACCGTGCATCCCGCCGCCAGCGCCGGCCCGATCTTGCGAGTCGCCATCGCAGCCGGGAAGTTCCACGGCGTGATCAGGATGCTCACCCCGATCGGCTGCCGGAGCACGAGGATGCGGTTGGTCCCCGCGGGAGCGGTTTGAATGTGGCCCTCGGCGCGCACCGCCTCCTCCGCGTACCAGCGGAAGAACTCGGCCGCATACGCGACCTCGCCGCGCGCGTCGGAGAGTGCCTTGCCGTTCTCCCGTACGATCAGCCGCGAGAGATCCTCGGCACGCTGGGTCATGAGCTCGAAGGTGCGCCGGAGCACTTCGCCACGCTGGCGGGGCGGCGTCGCCGCCCATGCCGGCAGTGCGGCCGACGCGGCGCTCACGGCCGCCAGCCCATCATCGACGGAGGCACTGGCGACGACCGCTATCACCTCCCCGGTGGCGGGATCGTCGACATCGAAGGTCTGCTGGTCGGAGGCATCCATCCATCGGCCGGCGATCAGCAGTTGGGTGGGTGCGCCGATGGCCTCGGCACGCAGCGCGGTGGTCATGACTGCATGGCCCTCTCGATGGTGGTGACGATGCGCTCGATCGACGGGATCGCCATGTCCTCGAGCGCGTCTGCGGACGGAAGCGGAATATGCGGCGTGGTGATTCGAAGGGGCGGCCCGTCGAGGTAATTGAAGCACTCCTCCGCGACGATCGACACGATCTCGGCGCCCCAGCCGCAGAGGCGGGGGTTCTCCTCCACCGTGAACAGGCGCCCGGTTGCGCTGACCTCGCGCAGGATCGTCTGGGTGTCCAGCGGGACGAGGCTGCGCACGTCGATCACCCCGGCATCGATGCCGCGCTGCGCCAGTTCCTCAGCGGCGACCATGGCCCGCGGGACCATCGCCGCGAGCGCGACGATCGTGGCATCCCCGCCCGGTCGCAGCACCTTCGCGGAGCCGAGGGTATCGACGATCTCGCCATCGGGAACCTCGCCCTTGCTCGAATACAGGCCCTTGTGCTCGAAGAACATCACGGGATCGGGATCGCGAACTGCCGCCGCGAAGAGGCCGATGACGTCGGTGGGGTTGGAAGGCGCGACGACCTTCAGCCCCGGCACCGCCATCGCCCAGTTCTCGACCGACTGCGAGTGCTGCGCCCCGAAGCGCAGGCCGCCGCCGTTTCCTGACCTGATGACCAGCGGGAAGCTCACCTGGCCCGCCGTCATGTACGAGCTTTTCGCGATCTGATTCGCGACCAGGTCCCAGCACACCGCGAAGAAGTCGGCGAACATGATCTCCGCGATCGGCCGGAGCCCGGTCATCGCCGCCCCCATCGCCGCACCGAGAATCGCCTGTTCGGAGATGGGCGTGTCGCGCACCCGTTTGGGACCGAAGCGCTCGAGCAATCCGACCGTCGCCTTGAAGACGCCCCCGGCACCGCCGACATCCTCGCCGAGGAAGACGACGTTGGGGTCGCGTTCCATCTCCTGCGTGATCGCCCGGGCAACGGCCTCGCGATACGTCAGTTGCGCCATGACGAACCTCCATCGGCCCAGACGTCACGCATGAGGACGTCCGCTCCCGGCGCCGGGGACGCCTTTGCGTTGACCGTCGCGGTTTCGACGTCACCGTCCGCGGTTTCCTCGATCGCGTCGAGGTCCGCTTCGCGCACACCGCGACCAATCAGCCGCGTGCGGTACAGCACGATCGGGTCGTATGCCTTCCATGCCGCGACCTCGGCGTCCGGCCGGTACTTGCCCGGATCGGCGCGCGAATGACCGGAGCTGCGGTACGTCCGAGCTTCGATGAGCGATGGACCGCCGCCGGCGCGTGCACGGTCGAGACATTCGCGAGCGGTGAGGTACATCGCGTCCGCGTCGTTGCCGTCGACGAGAATCCGCTCGAGCCCGTAGGCGGCGGCGCGATCCGCCGCCGGATTCGCGACTGCGGTCACCGCGCTGATGGGTGTGTACTCCATGTACAGGTTGTTCTCGCAGACGAAGACCACGGGCAGCTTCCAGACCGCGGCCAGGTTGAGCGACTCGTGGAAGGCGCCGATGTTGGTCGTCCCGTCGCCGAAGAACGCCACGGCGACCCGCCGTTCGCCGCGATACTGCGCCGACCAGGCCGCCCCGAGCGCGATGGTGAGATGGGCTCCGACGATCGCGTACGACCCCATGACGCCGTTGCTCACGTCGGTCAGGTGCATCGAACCGCCCTTCCCCGACAGCACACCGCATGACCGGCCGAGCAGCTCGCCCATCACCCCGGTCATGGACGTTCCACGGGCCAGCGTGTGCGCGTGGCCGCGGTAGGTCGCGAACGTGTAGTCCTGCTCCTCCATCGCCTCACCGAAAGCTGCGGCGATGGCTTCCTGGCCCAGGGACAGGTGACTGGTTCCCTTGACGAGGTTCTCCATGAAGAGGTCGTATGCACGGGTCTCGAACTTGCGCATCCGCACCATCTGCGTGTACAGCGCCAGCTGTGTCGGGGTCTCGACGGCGCCGTCAGGGCGATGCAGCGCCGCCGGGTCGATCCCCGGGGGTCCCGCGGTCTCTGCGGGATCGTGAGCGGTTGATGTCATGGCTTGGATCTCCTCTGGATCGCCTCTGAGACTCGGCTAGTACTTGTTGCTCACAAACAGCTCTTCAGCCGGGAACAGCGTCAGCAGCGAGCAGCCGCTCGACGTGACCACGACCTCCTCCTCGATTCGCGCCGCAGACCGCCCGTCTGCGGCGGGGCAGTACGTCTCGAGTGCGAAGACCATTCCCTCCCGAAGCTCGATGGGATGGTCGAGCGAATTGAGGCGCGAGATGATCGGGCGCTCGTGCAGGCCGAGCCCAAGCCCGTGCCCGAACTGCAGGCCGAACGCGGCCATCTCACTCTGAAACCCGAAGCTCGTCGCCTCCGGCCACAGCCGGGCGATCTGATCGGTTGTGGTCCCAGGCTTCACCAGGTCGATCGCCGCATCAATCCACTCCCGGGCCCGAGCGTACGCGTCGCGCTGCGCGGGAGTCGAACGGCCCACCGCGAACGTGCGGTAGTAGCAGGTGCGATAGCCGTTGAAGGACTGGATGATGTCGAAGTACGCCTGGTCGCCGGGGCGGATGAGTCGATCCGAGAAGTTGTGCGGATGGGGATTGCAGCGCTCCCCGGACACGGCGTTGATCGCCTCGACGTCATCGGACCCCATCTCATAGAGGCGCTTGTTCGCGAGCGCCACGATCTCGTTCTCGCGAACGCCGGGCTTCAGCGCTTCGGCAATGTCCTGATACACGCCGTCGACCATCGCCGCGGCTGTGGAGAGCAGCGCAATCTCGTCAGCGGACTTGATGAGACGTGCGTCGAGCATGACCTGCTGCGCGTCGCGAACCTCGATGCCCACTCTGAGCAGCTCGAGCAGCATCGTCGTCTCTGCGATGTCGACGCCGAGTGGCATCCCCGCGACGCCCGCTGCGGCGAGCTCGGACTGGATCTCCGCCACGGCGCGCACGATCAGGCCGGCATCCGGCGCGACTGCACCGCGAAGACCGAGCATCCCCGCGCGGCTGTTCTCCGGTCGGATCCACGGCGAATAGAGCTGATGATGCCGGGCGGCCGACCCGAAATCCCAGACGATTGGCTCCCCTCCGCGAGTCAGCAGCGCGTAGCGGGCAACCTTGTCCCTTGCCCACTCGCCGATCATCGTCGCCGACACGTACCGGATGTTGTTGATGTCGAACAGCAGGACCGCACCGAGATCCGACGCGTCGAGAGCCTGCCGGGCGCGCGACAGGCGGTGCGCACGCAGTCTCGTGAAGTCAACCCGTTCCTCGAAATCGACGTTCATGCGACCGGGGCTCGGGGGAATGCCTCCATGCGTATCGCGGCTCATCTCAAGATCTCCCGTGAGCATCGGCCGGAGTGCGCGGTTGCGCCCGCTCCGCCGTCGCCGATGCGCGTCCTCATCGCAGCTGCTCGCTCATCCAGTCGGCCATCACCGGTCGATACTTGTACGCGATGTTGTTGCACACGTGATTGCCGTCCGGGTACATGAGGAGGGTCGCGTTGGGTGCTTCGCTCGCGATGCGCTCCGCCTGGGCGGGCGGAAAGAGCCGGTCGCGGGCGCCGTGGATCACGAGCAGCGGTTGCGTGACCTTGTCGAGCACGCCATGGAGATTGAGACCATAGGCCTTCTCCCGCGCCTCCTCCTCCCCTGAGGATTTGGTGTAGAAGACGTAGCCGCCACGCGTGAGTGGATTGAGCGCGTCCCAGCATTCGCCGAGGTTGTATGGGCCGGCGAGTCCGATGATCGCGTTGAGACGTGGCTCGTACGCGGCCGCCCGGGGTCCGTAGATGGCCCCCATGCTGATGCCCATGAGGCCGGTCAGGCCGAATGTGCTGTCGAGACCGACCGCAGCGAGGTGGTCGAGCACCGGGGTGATCACCGTCTCCCAATTCGGACGGATCGCGAATGCCACCTCGTTCTCGGACTGGCCCGGTCCGTCGATGCTGAGGGTGGCCATCCCGCGGCGAAGGAACTCTTCCTCGATGCTGAACATCTCCTCCTTCGACGAGTCGAGGCCGGGCACGATGAGCACCAGCGGCGGCGTCGAGGCGGCACGCGGACGCCGGAGATGACCAGGGATGATGTGCCCCTCGAAGGGGATCTCGATGCGCTCGGCCGGCGGATCCAGGTCGGCGAGCGCACGCCGGTAGACCGCGACCGCCTTGTCGCGCAACGCCCCATGCAGCTCGAGATCCTCGAACCACAGGAACTTGCCGAGGTGGTAGCACCACGCCGCCCGCTGGTATGCCGCCGCGGCTGACACCGTGCGCCTATGACGTTCGGCCTCACGGCCGATGCCCTCGTGGACACGACCCATCGTGTGCCAGTTGGGGCCCCAGTCCGCCCAGTCGACCGTCCGGGCGACGACATCCTCGAAGTCGTTCACGTCGATGCCGTTGGCGACGAATCGCGGCTGCCAGTGATGTGCGGCGATCTGCACTCGGTTCATCGTCGGGTCGATCACACCGGCGCTCCGAGGAACAGGCGCCCGATCTCGCCGTTTCCGAGGACGGCGGCCCCGGTCCCCTCGAGTCGCACGCGCCCGCTCTCCAGGACCACGCCGTGGCTGGCAAGCCCGAGCCCCGAGCGCGCGTTCTGCTCGACCAGCAGGATGGTTCGACCCGCCTCGTTCATGTCGCGGATCAGGTCGAACACCACCGTGTGCGTCTTCGGGTCGAGTCCCATCGACGGCTCGTCAAGGATGAGCAGCTTCGGGTCGAGCATCAGCGCGCGAGCGAATTCCACGATCTTCTGCTGCCCACCGGACAGCGCCGCGACGCGTTCGTGGCGGCGCTCGGCGACGATGGGAAACGTTTGACAAACGTTGTCCATCCGGCGCTCCAGCAGCGCGCGATCCGAGAGCGTGTAGCCGCCCATGCGCACGTTCTCCCAGACGGTCATCGTCGGAAACAGACTGCGTTCCTGCGGGACCTGCACGATGCCGCGCTTGAGAATCTGGCGGGGGCTCAGCCCGGCGATCGACTCGCCGCGAAAGCGCAGCACCCCGAGGCGCGGCTTGATCAATCCGCTGACAAGGCGAAGGATCGTCGACTTCCCCGCGCCGTTGGGTCCCACGACGCAGGTGATGCCGCCTTCATCGACGGCGAGATCCAGTTCATGGAGCACATCGCCGCCGCCATACCCCGCGGTCACCCCGTCCAGTTCGAGAAGTGCGGTCACCTATGCACCCAGGTACGCGTCGAGCACCGCGGCGTTGCCACGGACCTCGGCGGGAGTGCCTCGCGCCAGCACGGCACCACGGTTGAGGACGAGGATCTCCTGACACAGCCCCATCACGAACGGCATGTTGTGCTCGACGAGCAGGAAGGTGACGCCCTCGCGGTTGAGCTCGCGGATGTGCTCGCCGATCCGCTCGATGAGCGCGGGATTCACGCCGCCGGCGGGTTCGTCGAGGAGCACAAGTTGGGGGCGCGCCATCATGACGGCCGCGAGCTCGAGCAGCTTGCGCTGCCCGTACGACAGCGAGCCACCGAGCAACCCGGCGACGTGACCGATGTCCATGGCGGCGAGCATGTCCATGGCGCGGTTGCGTTCCTCGTGCCACTGGCCGCGCGAGAAGAGCGCTCGGAGGCCCGATCGGCGCACCGGTACGAGCATGTTCTCGAGGGCTGTCAGGCGCGGGAAGATTCGAGCGAGCTGGAACGTCCTGCCGATGCCGAGCCCGTAGATGCGGTTCGGCCCGAAGCCCGAGATCGACCTGCCGTTGAAGCGGACGTCGCCGGAGTCCTGGCCGATGAACCCGGTGATCAGGTTGAAGACCGTGGTCTTGCCCGACCCGTTGGGTCCGATGAGGCCGGTGATGCTCCCGGGCGGCAGCGACAGCGTGCAGCCGTCAACCGCAGTCACCCCGCCGAAGTGCTTCGAGAGTCCCTCGACTTCGAGCAGGCTCACGGCGAGTGGACCCCGGCCACGGTGGTGGGTGCCGTATCGGGCGGTCCGACGGCACGCCGTGCGGTGATCCGCTTCACGAGGTCACCGACCGAGGGGACGATGCCACGAGGGAGCAGCAGGATGACGAGGAGAAACACTGCTGCGTAGAAGACGAGATAGAGCAGGCTCGCGCCGAAGTTGTAGGCGAGCCACAGCTGGGCCGGCTCCAGGATGACCGCCCCGAGCACCGGACCCCAGAGCGTCCCGAGGCCGCCGAGGAACACCATCAGCACCAGCGAGATGCCAACCAGCGGGTCGATCGCGTACTGCGGATAGATGTACGTGACGTAATAACCGTACACGGCGCCGATCATGCCGACGAGGCCGGCGCTGATCATGAAGGCGGTCAGCTTGTAGGCATGTGCGGGCACGCCGACTGCGAGCGCCTTGTCCTCGTCATCGCGGATCGCCAGCAGGCCGAGGCCGAATTTGGAACGCCGGATCCACCATGAGATGGCGAGCGAGACGAGCGCCATGAAGAGCATCGCGTAGTAGAACGGCGTGTCGAAGAAGTCGCCGCTCCACGGGGGTACCGGGAAGCTGAGCCCCGATCCACCACCGGTGAGGCCGGTGAGGTTCTCGGCGAGGAGCTGGACCATGAACATCATCGCGATCGTGACGATCACGAACGTCGCCGCGCGGGTGCGCAGGGCAATCCACCCGATGACCAGGGCTAGCACCACTGTCAGTGCGCCGGCAATGGGAACGAACACAAACGGCTCGTACCCGCCCTGGATGCCGAGATGTGCGAGAACGAGGCCGAACGCATAGGCGCCGAACCCGAAGAACGCGGCGTGGCCGAGTGAGACATACCCGGTGTAGCCGCCCATGATGTTCCACGCCGTGGCGAGGCCGACATACATCACCGTGAACACAGCGATGTTGACCGTGGCGGGGTCGGACTCGAAGAGCGGCAGAGAAACCGCAAGGGCGACAAGGAGCACGAGCGCCGCCCATTTGGCGACGCGAACGTTGACCACCGATCTCATATGCGCTCCCGCACGCGGATCCCGTAGAGACCCTGGGGTCGCACGACCAGGACCACGACCAGAAGCAGGAAGAAGGCGAAGCTCGCCCACACCGGCGAGATCACGACTGCGGTCACGTCCTCGATGATGAGCATGCCCACCGCCGCGATGATGGCGCCGCGCAGGCTTCCGAGCCCGCCGAGCACGATGATGGTCAGCAGTCTCGATATCAGGTCGTAGTGGCTGCCCGGGTTGAAGGCGTTGGTCATCCCGAAGACGACCCCACCGGCCGCGGCGGTTGCGACGCCGATTCCGAATGCGATCGCCGAGACTCGGTCGACGTTCACGCCCACCAGCTGCGCCGCCGTCCGGTTGAGCATCGTCGCCCGGACCGCGGACCCGAAGGTCGTGCGATACAGGATGAGGAAGATGACACCCAGCAGCGCCAGGCACAGACCGAATCCGAAAACGTAGACGTAGGCGATGTGGAACCCGAATACGGCGAACGACGCCGTCTCGTACCACGCGTTCAACTGGACGAAGTTGTCCGTGAACAGAAACCCGAGCAGCCCCTCAATCCCGAGGGCGATTGCGTAGGTGACCAGGACGGACAGCGCCTCACGGTCCTCTTTCAGCGGGCGAATGAAGACGATCTGCAGCACCACGCCGAGGGCGAACATCGCCGGCATCGTGATGATCAGGCTCACGAACGGGTCGATGTTGGCCGATCGCAGAAGCGCGAAGCTCAGGTACGCACCGAGGATCACGAGGGCTCCGTGACCCACGTTGATGATTCGCATCACGCCGAAGATCAGCGTCAACCCGGAGGCCATCAGCGCATACACGCCACCCGTGAGGATGCCGAAGACGACGGCCTCCAGGATGAGGGTCACCCAGCCCCCCTGGTCACCCGGAGAAGGCGGGCTTGGGGTACTCCGGCTGAGCGACGGCCGCGGCGGGCGGGTAGACGGGCACGGTCACGCCGTTCTGCCACTGGACGAGGAACGTGGAGCCGTTCGGCCGTCCGATCGAGTCGAACGCTATCGGACCCTGCACGGTTTGATAGGTGCCGGTATGCAGCGCCGTGATGAGCGCGGAGTTGGCGATGCTGTGGGCTTTCTGCGCGGCCTGGTCGACGACCTCACCGACGCTGTAGGCCTCGGCGGCGTCACTGGGGATGTCGCCCGGCGTGCCGCCGTACTTTGCGATGAATTCACTCACGAACTTGGTGTTGTCCGGTGTGTTGGCGCTCGACCACCATCCGGCGGGAACCATGACGCCCTCGGTGTTCGCAGCCCCAACCTTGTCCGAGAAGTCCTTCCCTTGATCCGGGCCCCCGGTGAAGACGAGCGCCTTGGGATTGTAGTGCTGCTGCTGGAACGCCTTGATGAACGCGACGGAGTCCGGCTCCTGGCTTCCCACCACCACGATGTCCGCGTTGGCGTTGATCACCTGCTGTGCGAGCGGCGTGAAGTCGGTCGTCTCGGCTGGATAGACCTTGTACGCCAACGTCCTGATGCCGCCGGCCTCGAGAAGGGCTTTAGCCGTGTCCACCTGAGGCTGCGTGAACGGGTCGTCCTCAGTGGAGTAGGCGGCCGTCGCGGGGCGTTCCGAGGCGGGTAACGAGAGCACCCAGTGCACGAAGCTGACGAGGTTGTCCACGACGGGCGCGGGCTGCACGAAGAACAGAGAATGAATGGCCGGGGTGCGAGCGAAGACGGCCGGGCCGCCGCCCGCGGGCTCGGGGAAGGCGTAGCCGAAGCGATCGGTGACGGTCGACGCGGGGATCGTGAGCAGGCTGCTGAACGGTCCGAAGACGAGCGCGACGCGGTCCTGGTTGATCAGGTTCTGATAGTTGGTCACGACCTGGGTGGTGCTGCTCGCATCGTCGACGTACTTCATGGTCACGTGGTGGCCGAGGAGCCCGCCCTTCGCGTTCTCGTCCTGCGCCCAGAGGTCATAGCCCTGCTCGAGTGCCTTGCCGTCTCCGGAGAAGTCGCCCGTGAGCGACACGGAGACTCCGATCGTGATCGGCGCGGCTGCCGCGGGAGACCCGCTCGCGGCCGGACTGCTGCTCCCGCACGCCGCAAGGCCCAACGAACCCAATGAGACGATCCCGGTCACGGCCACAGACACAGGCTTCCGCATGCTCGTCCCCCGCTCGCAACGTGGCGAGCTGTCTGCCGATGAACAAACGATTGCGCTAGCCTAGAACCCAGTCGAAACCAATGTCAAGGGCTCAGCAGATGCCGGTGACGCTCAAGGAATTGGCGGCTCGCGCCAACGTCCACCCTTCCACGATCTCCCGGGTGGCCAACAATGATCCAAGCCTGCGGATCGCCACCGCCACCCGATCGCGGATCGAAGCCCTCCTGCGCGAGACCGGCTATCAGCCCAACGGGATCGCGCGCGGCCTGAAGATGCGCCAGACCAACGTGCTCGCGGTGGTCATCCCCGACATCACCAACCCGTTCTTCGCGGCGTTGTTCCGTGGGATCGAGGATGCCGCGGCCCCCCGCGGCTTCAACGTCCTGCTCTGCAATACGGACGGCCTCCCCGAGCGTCAGCGATCGCATCTGCAGAGCCTTCAGGCGCGCAGGGTCGACGGTGTCATCCTCGCGAGCAGCTTCCTCAAGGATCCGAGCGTTCGCGACCTGCGCGCCCAGAGGGGTCCCTTCGTCCTGGTCAACCGGTTCAGCGACGAGGGTGAGGATGCGTTCGTCGGCTCCGACGACCTGCTCGGCGGCCAGCTCGCCACCTCGCATCTGATCGACCTCGGCCACACGCGTATCGGCCATCTCGCGGGCAAATCCACGGTCAGCACCGGGATGCTCCGCCGGCGCGGCTACCTTGCCGCGCATGCGGCCGCCGGACTTGCCGCCGATCCGGAGCTCATCGTCGAGGCCGGTTATACCGAGGAGAGCGGCGCGGCGACCGCTCGCCGGCTGTTCTCCCTGCCGGATCCACCGACCGCCGTCTTCGCGGTGACCGACATGGTCGCGATCGGCGCCGCCGAGGTCGCGCGGCAGATGGGGCTCCGGGTCCCAGAGGATCTCGCCATCGTCGGCTACAACGACATCCCGCTGGCCAGCCGGCTCAGCCCCGCGCTCACGACGATGCACGTCCCGATCCACGAGTTCGGCGCGGTTGCGGCCCGCCTGCTCATCGATCAAATCGAGAACGACGAGCCGGCTCGACGCCGGGTGCGCTTCACGCCGGATCTCATCGTCAGGGAGTCGACCGTTGCCGGTGCGGTGGCGACTCCACGGACCGCGCGACCAGCCTTCAGCGCCGAGTAGCTCCGCGTTGACACCGGAAAAATCTTGCCGTTATGCTACGCAATCGTTTGCGCAGACGACAAATGCCTTCGGCCCAGCCATAGAGGGGTGAGGAGATGACCGAACAGGTGCCAAATACCCAGACCCTCGGGTGGATCGGCATCGGTCGAATGGGCGAGGTACTGGCCACCCGGCTGCTGGAGCACGGTTGCGATCTCACCGTCTACAACCGGACGGGCGCGAAGGCAAAGCCGCTGCTCGACCGGGGCGCGCGAGCCGTCGAGCATCCCGTCGATCTTGCCGACCGCGACATCGTGATCACGATGGTCGCCGGGTCGAGCGACTTTGAAGAGGTGATGTCGGGCCCCAACGGTCTGCTTGCGAACGAGTCCCGGGCCCCCGGTCTGGTGGTCGACGCCTCGACCGTGTCCATGGCGGTGTCCAGCGACATCCGAGAGAAGGCCGCACACCGGGGCGTCGCGCTCCTTGCCGCCCCGGTGAGCGGCAATCCGAAGGCCGCACGCGCCGGGATGCTCAGCGTCGCGGTGTCCGGTCCGCGCGATGCGTTCGAGCGCGCCCTCCCGTACCTGCAGATGCTGGGACGCAGTGTCTCCTACGTCGGCGACGGCGAGGCCGCGCGGCTCGTCAAGATCTGCCACAACATCATCCTCGGCGTCGTGGCGCAGGTCCTCGCAGAGACGACGGTTCTGGCTGAGAGCGGCGGGATCTCACGGGCGGACTACCTGTCGTTCATCAACGAGAGCGTGCTCGGTTCCGTCTTCTCTCGCTACAAGACCCCGGCATTCGTCAACCTGAACTACACGCCGACGTTCACCGGCCACCTGTTACGGAAGGACCTCGAGCTCGGCCTCGAGGCTGCACGGGAGCGAAACGTCCCCCTGCCGCTCACCGCCATCACGCATGAGATCGTCATGAACCTCATCGGCCAGGGTTTCGGTGACCAGGATTTCGCCGCCCTGCTGGAGATCGCGGCGCGCGGTGCGAATCTCCAACTCGTGCCAGACACACGATTCGTGCCCGATGGGCTGGGCTCTTCGGAGACGCCCGCGGCGGAGGCTCGCTGACCGCAGGACACCTGGGCTGCCGACCTCGCCGGCGATGACTCCGATGTCGTTCCACGTGCGGACGAGCGGCACGGAGTGGATGACGGGTTTGCACGGCAACTTCGCGTCACAATGGCTGCCATGGCCAAGAAGGCGCTGCCGGCCGAACATGAGATCGCCACGCCGCTGCCCGGCAAGCTCTATGAGAAGGAGTTGCGCCGTCTGCAGGTGGAACTCGTGAAATTGCAGGAGTGGACGCGCACCACCGGCGCCCGCATCGCGATCATCTTCGAAGGGCGTGACGGAGCGGGCAAGGGCGGCACCATCAGCCGCATCACTCAGTATCTGAACCCACGCGTCGTCAAGGTTGCCGCACTGCCGGCGCCGACGGATCGCGAGCGTTCCCAATGGTATTTCCAGCGATACATCGAGCACCTGCCCTCGGGCGGCGAGATCGTGCTGTTCGACCGCTCCTGGTACAACAGGGCGGGGGTCGAGTACGTGATGGGCTACTGCACGCACGACGAGCACCGCCTGTTCCTCCGCCAGTGCCCCATCCTCGAGCAGCTGCTCATCGACTCCGGGTTGATCCTCATCAAGTACTGGTTCTCGGTCAGCGACCAGGAGCAGGAGCGGCGCTTTCACCTCCGGCTGACCAATCCGCTGAAGCACTGGAAGCTGAGTCAGATCGACCTCGAGTCGCGGCTCCGCTGGGTGGAGTACTCGCGGGCCAAGGACATCATGTTCGTCCACACCGACACGCCGGAGTCGCCGTGGTTCGTCGTGGAGGCTGACGACAAGGAGCGCGCGCGGCTGAACTGCTTCGCGCACCTGCTCTCGAAGGTTCCCTACAAGGATGTCCTGCGCACGCCGCTCACCCTTCCCCCTCGCCAGTCCGACGGCGGGTATGTGCGGCCCGGCCGCGATACGTACACGTACGTTCCGGACTACGCGGCGTCGCTGCTCGACAAGTTCCGGAACCGCTAGGCAGCCAGCGGCATCGATTCCGGTGTCCGACGACAGCCTGAATCAGGACTTTTGACCCTGTTCCCGATGCCTCGCCCGGGACCATGCTGCCGGCATGGATCCCCACGACCGGTTGTTCCTGATGACCGACCCTGCGACGCACAAGGTTGTCAGCATGTGCACCGGGCCTGACGACCACGGCAGGTGTCCGCGCGCGTCGGAGCCCCCCTACGACTGCGTCGGGTTGCGTATGATCCCCGCGGCGGGAAGCGCTGCCGACGGCCTGCCGTTCACGGTCACCGCCACGGCGGACGGGCGCTGCCCGCTCGCGTGGCTCAACGACCCGGCGCCGGGGGACGGCGACCTCGACTCCGTGAGGCCAGAGTCAGCTCCATGAACCGACCATCGTTGGAGGCAGTCGCCGTGAGTGATCCAGACCATTCGCAGCTCCGCGATCTGTCGCGGGAGGAATGTCTTGCGCTGCTGGAGCACGCAGCCGTCGGTCGCATCGGCTACGTGGTCGATGGGCTTCCGGTGATTCTGCCCGTCAACTTCGTGCTGTTCAACGACGATATCGTCTTCTGCACGGCCAAGGGCGGCACGCTGGCCTGGCTGAGCAACCGCCGTCGCGTCGCCTTCGAGGTGGATGAGAGCAATCCTGCCAAACGTGCGGGCTGGAGTGTGCTCGTCCACGGGTCGGCGCACGAGGTCACCGATCCGGAGCAACTCGAACTGCTGCGTAAGGGGCCGCTGCAGTCGTGGGTGCGCACGCCGCAGGAGCACTGGGTGCGTATCACGCTTGAAGCGATCTCCGGGCGCGCGCTGCACGGCTCCACGAGCTGACGCGAACTCGGGGACACGTCGGCTCGAGCGCCGAGTACGGCGCTACGCTTGGAAGGCTCTGATCGCCGCGTAGTTGGCGGGATTGACCGCGTCGACGTAGTAGACCTCGACAAACGATGCGCCGAGATTCGTCGCCAGGCGCAGTGCGGCGCCGAGTCCGCTCCCGAGTGCGTTCGCCGTCTGATACCCGAACTCGATGACGTTCTGATCGATACGACCGTACTTCGTGCCCGTCAAGCCGTTGTTCTGCACCACGGTCCTGGCCTGCTCGCACGCGCCGAGGAATGCCTGGAGCAGATTGGGCTGCGCCGGAGAACCCGTCGGCGGGGTGGCGCCGGCGAAGCTGACCTTGTGACTTGGAAAGGCAGCTTTGAAATCCGCGATCTCCATCGATATGGCGCCGACATATGCGGGCACCGAGTACCCGACTGAGTGCCACAACGAGTAGGTCCCGGTGAGATGCGCTTCGCCCTGGGGTCCGTCGCCGCCACCTTCGATGACGGCGATGTGTGAATTGCTGTGGTAGCGCGCGCCAAACGCGGTGATGAACGTCTTCCACGCGGCCAGGAAATTGGCGTTCCACGGAATCGGCATCCATGCGCTGCCTCCCTTCGGGTTCGGCGCCGTGATGCCGTCGGCTCGAGGAAGCCACGCAGGCGAGGTGATCCCCGGGATGACCCGCAGGAACACGGGTTTGGATCCGGACGCGGCAAGCGCGTCATCCACAAACGTCCAGTCGTAGGCGCCCGCCGAGGGCTCGAGCTCGCGCCACGGAAACGTCTAGCAGGGTGATGAAGAACGACCCAGTCGGGCGCGGCTGAGGACCGAGACCTCGAGGATCGCGGAGCACTGAGGCTCCGTGAGCACATTCGGTCGAGCGGTTCGGCCCGATCCTCGTGC